>Ga0308158_10000076_pt1 | contig 251886 bp, 199 predicted proteins | sample PhyBR2_FD_201038 | JGI IMG/M metagenome (GOLD analysis project Ga0308158, IMG submission 201038) | Phyllosphere microbial communities from UC Gill Tract Community Farm, Albany, California, United States - DLSLB.R2 | ecosystem: Host-associated > Plants > Phyllosphere > Unclassified | place...
GAGTCATTCAATGCTAAAATAAAGGCTTTCAGAAGACAGTTCAGAGGAGTAGGAAATATAAACTTTTTCCTGTTTAGGCTAACCAAATTATTTGCATAGTCCACAACTTTTGAACATGATCCCAAAAAGCTCGACCAGTTAAAAAAAACAGCACTAGCACATTATAAACTTAAACAGAACAGCGCCTATATTGATACACTGAATAGAATTTCCTATTTATATTTTAAAGAAAATCCTGATAGTAATTGGAAATACGCCGAAAGGGCTTATAAACTTTCTGTTAAGGAAAATTACCTGATTGGACAGGCAAGGGCTAAACTTAATTTTTCGGGAAACTACTATTATAAAAAAACTACGAAAAAGCTTTTAAAGAACTCAATGAAGCCTATAAAATAGCAATCAAAACTTCCGATAAGGTCTTAATTGCAATCTGTTTAAATAATATTGGTCTTGCCTACGTGCAGCAAAAAAACTACCCCATTGCATTAAAACACTTTTACCGTTCCCGTGAACTTGCCATCAAGATAAACGACCTCAACACATTAATGCTCAACCATTTTAATCTTGGTTTCTGCAACGCATTACTTTTTGGTAAATATAAAACCCAAACTTATCTTCAAAATTCAGCTAAGAATTACGAGCTTGCCCAGGCTATAGCAAAGAAGATAGACAATATAACATACATTTACACCTGTTATAACCGCTTGGGCGATTTGTATATCCTTAATCAGGATTATAAAAGGGCAATTAACTATTTCGAAACGGTACTGATCAATAAAAAAGAAGTTTCTGATTGGGAACTGGGTGCCAGTTATGCGAGTTTAGCTAAAGCCAATATCGGCTTAAAAAAATATGATCAGGCCACAAAATTTGCAGAACTGGGCTTTTCAATCGCAAAGAAAAATAACGACTACATCAATATAGACAAGTCGTTATCGCTTTTGGCCCAGTCTTACCGGTTAAAGGGAGATTTTAAAAAAGCATATGATGTATTGTCGGATAAGGCTCGCTATGCCGCATCTGCATCTGATGAAGAAGCTAAAAAAAGGGTAAACGAACTTTTAATCACGCAGAAGAATCTCGAAAATCAGTATTTAACCAAAGAAATTGCCGCACAGGAAAGAAACATCTGGCTTAATCGCCTATTGTTCGCCATAACAACTTCTTTTTTGATATTGGTTTCTATTCTATTGTTTGTAGTTTACCAGAAATCGAAACAGAAAAGTAAATTAAACAGATTGCTGGCCGATAATAATATTGAAATACTACAGCAGAAAGACCTCATCACACAACAAAACATTGAGCTACAACAAAACGACGATTATAAGAATAAGCTGCTATCAGTAATTGGCCACGATTTACGCTCCCCTTTCGCTACTACGCTACACGCCACAAAGTTCTTTAAAGATGGAGACATCAGTAAGGAAGAATTAACCCTCTTTATCGATGATTTTCAGGAGAAAATATCTAACTGTCTTGTGATGTTAAACGACCTGCTAACGTGGACCAGGAACCATAACTCAGAAACAAATAAAGCTGTTTACCAGCTCGGTCCGGTTACCGACCTTGTAATTAATGAGCTGGAAGATACCGTATCATTAAAGCAAATAAATTTAAACCACCGCAACCCCAAAATATTTGACAACGTTTTAGTAGATAATAAGCAGTTAATGGTTATTTTAAGAAACCTGATTACAAATGCCATCAAATTTACCAAACCTAAAGGCACTATTGAAGTCTATTACAGCGATGAACCTTCTACCGGTCAGATAAACCTCCATATCAAAGACAATGGAATTGGAATGGACAATACAAAAGTTGAGAAAATATTTGCCATTTTTGGTGATGAAGTATCGTCTATCGGAACATCCGGCGAATCAGGAAATGGCTTAGGCTTAAGTTTGGTTAAGGATTTTGCCAAATTGAATAATATAAAAATTCAGCTAAAATCCGAAGAAAATTCCGGTACAGAATTCATTCTCACTTTTAAGCAGGTTAAAACTGAGGATCAATAATCGCTTTCGGTAAATAATAACGGTTTAGGCAACATCCGAATATCACCAGGATGCTGATGTCTGGCACAACATAAAAATGGCCCGAAATTTCGGGCCTTTATCGTTTATACGCCTGGTATATTTTCCTTCACCAACTCATTTCCGGCACTGTCTAGATATGTACAGGTCATTTCCTCTGTATCAATAATCCATTTTTCTACACCAGCATCAGCCGCCTGCTTACAGAAAGTAAAAAAATCGGTTTCGCCCTGCTGATGTACTTTTAAAGCATGCTCCAGTTTTTCGGCAGAAGATACTTCGTTGATCGTTAAAGCAGGATAATCATCCGGACTCTCCTGCTGTGCATTATCTTCATCATCAAAGTAAATAGATAAACCATTGTTTACATAAACATCATTTCGCTTAACCCCCATTGCCTTAATTTCTTTAATAAATTGAGGAAAATCTGCTCCGGTTTTAATTTTTGCCGCTGCTGCCTGGATATTCGAAATGGTAAACATATTTTATCTGTTTAATGAAACTTTGTAAACTGTTGTTTGCGTATACAAATCATCTGGCCTTAACACTGTACTCGGAAATTCAGGAATATTAATTCCGTTCGGGTGATGTTGTGTTTCCACGCAAAAAGCGCTGTAGCTTTCATAATCACGTCCGTCTTTGCCGTTTTTCACATCTAAATATTTAGCTGTGTACAAGTGCGCCACCGGCTCAGTAGTATATACATTTAAAGTTAAACCACTTTCTGATTCAATTGTTTTGCTGGCGAGCGATAAATCGCCATAGATTTTATCAAGCACAAAAGTCTGGTCGTATCCTTCATCTTCATTCCAGTCGCGGCCAATTTCTTTTAACTCTGTAAAATCGTGTGGGGTATCTTTAACCGGAATCAGCTTACCTGTAACCGAGTAATTATCATCCTGCTCAAGGTAATGAGCGCCAAAAATCTGCAGTTTATGATTTTTAATATTACCGCCTTTTGGTGCCAGGTTAAAGTAACCATGATGGGTTAAGTTAATGGCAGTTGCCTGATCGGTTTCAGCCTCAAAGCTTAAAATCAATTCATCATTTTCAGTCAGCTCGAAGGTTAAATCAACGATCAGGTTTCCCGGAAAGTTTTCTTCACCATCCAAACTTTCATATTGCAGCGTAACAGCCGATTGCGGTCCGTCTGCCAAATCAATTACGTCCCAAACTTTTTTATCGAAACCGGTAATGCCACCGTGCAATGTATCAGTACCGGCATTTTGTGCCAGCTGGTAGGTCTCGCCGTCAATAGTAAAGCGGCCATTTTTTATGCGGTTGGCATAGCGTCCAACTACCGCTCCGAAATAAGGGTAATTTGCCAGATATGCGGGATCAAGATATCCCTCAATGCTGTCGAAGCCCAATACAATATCCTGCATTTCTCCGTTGGCATTTTTAACAACAAACTTGCTGATGATTGCACCGTAATTAAATATTTTAACATAAGTGCCTTTACTATTGGTTAGTTCGATTGCGATAACTTCTTCGCCATCAATAATTTTTCCGGTGGGTATTTGCTGAACGCTCATAAATTGTAACTTAGGGCTTTTGTTTTATAAACAAACATACTATTATTACTCGCTTTTTATAAATATTTTTAGTCAAATGAACATTAATCTTGAGGAAAAATTTGCAGGTCATTACCATAAAAAAGCCGATGCACTTTATTTTACACCTGGCCGGGTTAATCTGATTGGCGAGCATATCGATTACAACGGCGGTTTGGTTATGCCATGCGCCATTACCTTAGGCACATGGGTAGCCATTGCGAGAAATAACGACAATAAATTCAGGTTTAAAAGTCTAAACTTCGACATTGAAACAGAAGTTGATAACCAGTTAAACGCTAAAAACGGAAGTTTGTGGGCAAATTATCCGATTGGTATTATTAACGAATTTATTAAAGACGGGAAAGAGATTAACGGGCTCGATTTCTTGTTTTATGGCAATATTCCCATTGGCTCCGGACTTTCCTCTTCGGCCTCAATAGAAATTGCTACAGCGTACGCACTAAACAGCTTTTTTAACCTGGGCTACCAGCAACTCGAACTGGTAAAAATGGCTAAACGGGTAGAAAACGATTTTATAGGACTGAATTCGGGCATTATGGATCAGTTTGCTGTTGCTTTTGGTGAAAAAGATAAAGCCATCGTTTTAGATTGTGAAACCTTAAAGTATAAACTGGTAGATGTTAACCTGGGCAACTACGTACTGGCTATTATTAACACCAACAAACCACGTGAGCTGGCCGATTCTAAATACAATGAACGTGTAGCCGAATGTAAGGAAGCATTAAAACTTTTAAACCAGGAGATTACCCTACATAACCTTTGCGAGCTAACTGCCGAAAAACTGGCTTTACACAGTCATTCGATTAAAGATGAAATAATTTTAAACCGCGCAACACATGTGGTTAAAGAAAACGACCGTGTACATTTAGCCGCAAAAGCTTTAAACGGAGGTAACCTCGAAGAATTTGGCCGTTTAATGTATGCTTCGCACCAATCACTCAGAACCTTGTACGAAGTAAGTGGCAAAGAACTGGACACAGTAGTTGATTTCTGCTTAGGCTATGAGCATGTAATTGGTGCCCGGATGACTGGAGCTGGCTTTGGTGGCTGTGCGATTGCCTTATTGGAAAAAGGTTATGAAGAGGACTTTGCCAAGCACTTAACGGATTATTACGTAGCCCAAATCGGTTACCCGGCTGCCATCTACATCAGCGAAATTGGTAGTGGGCCAGCCAAAATTTAAAACATTTAAGCAGATTTAACTAAAGATTCTAAACGCCTTTACCGGTGTAATCCATAAATCTGTGGAATCAATTTACAAATGAGAAAATTAAAATTAGACGAGTTAAACCGTCCGGATATTGAAGAGTTTAAAGCACAGGAAAAATTACCTGTTGTAGTGGTTTTGGATAACGTGCGCAGCATGCACAATGTGGGTTCGATATTCCGAACAGCGGATGGTTTTGCACTCGAAAAAGTTATACTTTGTGGCATTACCGCCCAACCACCCCACCGCGAAATTGAAAAAACGGCTTTAGGTGCCACCCAATCGGTAGACTGGATTCATTACACCGATACGGTGCAAGCAGTTGATGCCTTGCGCAATTTGGGTTATGAAATAGTGGCCATCGAGCAGGCCGAAAACAGTACCATGTTGAACACTTTTAAACCAGACCCCAGCAAAAAATATGCATTGATATTCGGTAATGAGGTTGATGGTGTGAGCGATGAGGTAATGGCGAAAATTGATGAATGCATCGAAATTCCACAATTCGGCACTAAACATTCGTTTAATATTGTGATTTCGGCAGGAATTGTATTCTGGGATTTCTTCGCTAAATTGAGATTATAGTACTGCTTGTTTTTTAACCACGAAGACCACAGCGCAAAACACAGGGAACATAAACAATCAAATTAGATTTACTGTGTTTCTGTGATCGCTGATTATTTTTAACCGCAAAGGACGCAGAGAAAAGATGCAAAGGACGCAAATTTTGCCTGAAAGATTATCGGCAGCAAATTAGACATCAGACCGTTTTAAACAAACAAAAATGGAAAATTCATTCTTAAAAAAACTTCAGATCAAAGCGAACTATAAAGTTAAAATAGTGGATGCTCCAGAAAATGCCGCTGCAATATTCGGGGATATTCCGGCTGAAATTACGATGCAATACCAGGATACAGCTGATTTTGATGCGCTCATTACTTTCACAACCAGCAAAATACAGTTAAACTCCCAGATTAAAAACAACGTCGGGCATATGGGTGCAAAAACGATATGCTGGGTGTTTTACCCAAAAAAAACTTCAAAAATACCGTCAGATCTGGATTTGATGAAAAGCTGGGAAGAACTGAATAGTTTTGGTTTAACACCTTGTGCTTCTGCAGCGGTAAACGAAACTTGGACTGCCATTCGTTTAAAATTTATTACTGAAGTAAAGCCTTCGGGCATGCGAAACGATCATATCAAAACAAACGAGTTTGGCGAATACATCGATCCGGTAAATAAAACGGTTAAACTACCCGATGATTTGCAAGCGCTTCTGGCTACAAATACAGCCGCTTATACTTACTTCAATACCCTGGCGTATTCTCACAAAAAGGAATATGTGCTTTGGATTTTAACCGCAAAACAGGAAAAAACACGCCACAGCAGACTTGAAAAAACCATTGAAATGCTGTTGAACCGTAAGAAAAATCCATCAGATAAATAGAATTCCTGAAGTACGATTTCCCTCCTAAACTGCTTTTTTGTATAGAATACTATACAAAAAAGAAGCTAATCCCTTTTGTTGCGTAACTTTTTCGTGAAATGTTTTTTAGCCGCTAATCTTCTGATAAATAGGCTATTTGTACAAAAACAGTGTCTTTTGGCAAGATTTTTTCTTAGTCACAGCAAAACAGTACGACATAAAAACTGTTAAGACACTAATATTTACAAAATAGAAAAACATGAATACGAGAATTACTAAATCAACAATGTTGATTGCCTTATTAGGATTATCATCACAATTATTTGCACAAGAAACTCCTGCGGCTACCGGCCGTTTCTCTCCTACCCAGTTTCGTACCTGGTCGGTTGGTGTACACGGTGGTTTATTAACCCCAAGAACTATTTTCGGAAATTCCAATCATCAGTTTGAAACTCCCGTTGAGCATATCGGTTACGGTGGTTACGTAAAAAAACAAATTTTACCACAATTGGGTATCCAGGCTGATTTCCTTGCGGGTAAAGTAGAAGAGCTACGGGCTGCAACAGGAACAGGTACTTTTATCCCGAATACAGGTTACAAAACCAATATTCAATGGTCGGGTGCGTTATCTGCAGTATGGAACGTAGCTAACATCAGCATTAACCAGGAAAATGGTATTTTAACTCCTTATTTAAAAGCCGGTGCAGGTTATATGTCATCAGGTGCTACAACATCTCCGAATACAGTTGATGCAGGTTATTACAGAGAAGGTTGGTTTGTACCGGTTGGTGCAGGTTTAAAATTAGGCGTAGCTAAAGGGATCAATGTAGATTTAGGTTACGATGTTAACTTCGTTAAGTCGGCTAAATTTGATGGTTTTAATGGTGCTACAAACGATCGTTTTGCTTATGCACATGCCGGTTTGGAATTTGCGATCGGCGATAAATCGAAACCTCAGTTACAAAACTACAGCTCATTGGCTAACTTAAACAAGCAAACTGCTGAAGAAAGTGCCGAATTAAGAAGAGCATTATCTACTACTGAGCAAAATGCGCAACGCGATAGAGAACAATATGCTAAAGATATGGGTGATGATGATAACGACGGTGTAGCAAACAAGTTTGATAAATGCCCTGGAACTGCTTCAGGAACTGTAGTTGATGGTTCAGGTTGCCCGATTAAAGTTCAACGCGAAGTAGTTAAAGAAACCAAAGTTGTGGTAACAGAAGCTGACCGTAAAGTGGTTAAAGATGCCATTTCTAACTTAGAGTTCGATTTAGGTAAATCGACCATCCGCTCTAAATCTTTTGCAACGCTAAACCGTGTAGCCGCCTTATTGGTAGAGAAAAACTTCAGTTTAAAATTAGCTGGCCATACCGATAACACTGGTAGCAGAGAGTTAAACTTACGTTTATCAAAAGAAAGAGCCGAATCAGTGAAAGCATACTTAGTTTCACAAGGAGCAAATGCTTCAAGAATTGAAGCTACAGGTTACGGACCTGACCAACCAATTGCAACTAACAAAACTGCAACAGGTCGTCAACAAAACCGTCGTGTAGAATTTACTTTATACTAAGACATAAATAATTAATAAAAAAGGCTCCTCAGAATTACCTGAGGAGCCTTTTTGTTTGCGAATTGCTGTCACCCTGAATTTATTTCAGGGCCTATTCAAAGTACTTTAAGAGATGCTGAAACAAGTTCAGCATAACGAAAACGGTATTTACGACAATCCTTTTTTGTTTTTATAAGTCATTTTGGCTTTGGTACCTGCGCTATAATTGTAGTTCTTCAGGTTGCTGGCTTTCTTCTCGTGAAAAGCTGCACCACGTTCACTGTTGTCCGCCTCCTCCTCACCTTTCTTTTTCTTGGGTTTGCTGGCTGCATCAACAACTTTTAAATCCTCAGGCAATTCCATTAGCTCTAATTTCTGTCCAATGGCCTGCTCTATCTTTCTTACTTCTATCAGTTCGATATCTGTTGAAAAGGTAATGGCCACCACATCTTCATCGCCGTGCTTAACAATACGCTGAATCAAGGTTTCTTTTTGCTCAGGCAATTCTAAATGTAAAATAAAAGGAATACCCTGAATATCCAGTTCGCCAAGGTTTTCGTTGGCCACAATCAAAATCCTGGCCGCAGCATTTTCTTTAAAATCTTCAATATCATCATAGCCCTTATCATCAAAAAATAAAGAACGATAAATCGAAATTTCGCCTTCTTTGCTATGGTTAAAGTTTTTATAAACCGTTTGGGCGGTTAAACGTGTGTTGACGAAGACCACTACTTTATCGAAAACCTCTTCATCATTTAAGAGCAAGGTTAACAGATTAAGTTTTGTTCTGAAATTAGGTACCTGATATAACATCTGCTGGTAAACCTCAGCCTGCTTTTCGCCAATTTCATCTACCTCAATTGTTGCTGCCGAATCTTTCATGAAAGGAGCAATCATGTGGTTTAGTTTCTCGTGTAACACCTCTGTAAATACTACATGCTGAGATTTGTAGGCACTGTTGGCCAGTTCAACAACAGGTAACTGCAGACCTTTTTTAACAATCAACTCGGCATTATCTACAATGAACAATTGTATTTTATTGGTATTTAGGGCCAGTTTTAAATACAATGCACGGGCGCGATCAGGTACGGCCACAATGATATCGCAACCATCCGTAATTTCGTTCATTTGTGTTTCTACAGCACCACGGCTATCTATTCCCAAAATCCTGAAAGTACTGTTACGGTTCAATAATTTAAACTGCTGCAGCACATGATCTACATGCTCAATATCCGGCACTAAAATCAATGCCCTTGGTGCTTCTTCAAAAGCATATTTCAATTTCATTAGTGTAGCTAAAACATAGGTTGTTGTTTTTCCCGAACCTTCCGGCCCTACTGCTATAACATCCTGGCCACCTAAAATTCTCGACATTGTTCTGGCCTGGATTTCTTTTGGAGTTAAGAATCCGGCATCAGTCATTGCCGCTACAAGTGGTTTGCTAAGTTTTAATTTATCTAAAGACACGATTACTATTTTAATGATTTGAGTGCAAATATCCTTAAAATAATTAGCTTTTAGAGAAAAGCTTTGCAAATGAATGCTACATATACAGCTACAGCTGCATTACAAGGGCATAATTATGGATGAGTATTAGTAGTATTTTATGCTTTTTTATTGTAAACAGTAGTTTCAGGCTGTGTAAACGGGATTAACTAAAAAATTAATCAACTAACTATCAATACATTAAAAACTAATTCAAAATAAATACTACTAAATCCATAGATATTATATACTTATTTCTATATTTGCTGAACATTAATCATTAACTAAAATATGGTGTTAAACAATTAAATGCAAAAACAATGTCAATCTATTTTCAGTTTCCGGCTATTGATGAGTATCCAAATTTAGCCTATCCGCTAAAAACAGCGCAACAGGATGCACAGCAAAACATAGATGAAGATAGAATTATACAGGAACAGCTTGCTGAACTTAAAGATTTTTTAGCCTTAAAACCTGTTTAACCTATTACATGGCCAGTTGACCGATTGGAAGGTTGGAGTTTCATAAACTTTTTACGATGGTTCGAATCCATTACTAGGCCGCTAAGTGTATTTCATAGCACTTTATACTGATCCTGCTCAGGTCAGTTAAGATTTGGTTATCTTATATTTGTTTTGTTGTTAGCAAAGGCTACCCGCGATGGGTAGCCTTAACTTTTTTACGTCATTCTGAATAATGATCCTTAAACAATAGAGTGAGCCCTGACCTATCTTCACTACCATTCACAGACCCGATAGAAGATTAGTCATCTCGATCCGATAGCTATCGGATGAAGCGCAGCGAAATGCCTGCCCGTACAGGCGGGGAGAGATCTTTAAATAGATTTAGCTTCGCTGAGCACTGCGTGGTTCTCGACTACGTTGCACTTCGCTCGAAATGACGACTCCGAAGGGGCTGTCACTAATATTGATTTTTATGAAATAAATTAACCACCAGCATAACAAGAGCCTCTTATTTTAAAATTCTTAAAACTTTTTATTTCGTTTGTGGTTATTTATATAATTCACATTATACTAATCTTTTACAGATTAATTTGTTTGGTTTAAAAAGGGGATTTATGGATATAAATCCCTTTTCTTTTATGGCAGAATTTTAAATCCTATATTTAGCCATACCAATTTCACTACCCTATTTTAGATGAACAGAAAACATTTCCTTTCTTCATTTATTGCAGCCACCGCTGCACTTCCGGCATTTAAAACTTTAGCCAATACCATCGAAAGTGAAAGTTCATCGTTCAAAATACCGCCTTATTTAAAAGCTGGGGATACGATTGGAATCACCAGTCCTGCCGGATACATTACTTTGGAGCAGATTGAACCATCGGTTTTACAAATGCAAAGCTGGGGCTTTACCATCAAAGTGGGCGATACAATTGGTAAGCGCGATTTTATTTACGGTGGCACAGACGAAGAAAGGTTAGCCAATTTTCAGCAAATGTTGAATGACCCAAATGTTAAGGCCATTATGTGCGCCCGAGGTGGTTACGGTTTTGTACGGATTATCGATCAGCTTGATTTTTCGGCCTTTAAAAGAAACCCAAAATGGATTATTGGCTTTAGCGACATAACCGTTATTCATTGTCACCTGTCCAAAAATTTTGGCATTGCCTCTATTCATTCAAAAATGTGCAATAGCTTCCCCGATGATTGGGCCAAAGCAGAACCGATACAGATTGAAACCATTTTATCCATAAAGAATGCTTTAACCGGCGAACAAATGGGTTATACCGCCTCTTTAAATAGTAATAATCGTTTTGGAAAAACCGATGGAATTTTAGTCGGCGGAAACCTAAGCATTATTGAAACCCTGGCGGGTAGCAACTCTGATTTAGACACCAAAAATAAAATACTATTTATTGAAGATACCGGCGAATACCTCTACAGTATCGACAGAATGTTATGGAATTTAAAACGTAGCGGCAAGCTCAAAAACCTGAAAGGCCTCATTGTAGGCGGTTTTAAGGTTAAACCCGACGATGCAGGCGAAGAATTTGGCAAAACCATTTACGATATTGTTCTCGAAAAGGTAAAGGAATACACCTACCCTGTTGCCTTCGATTTCCCGGTTGGACACCAACGCAATAATTTTGCGTTAAAATGCGGTGCTAACCATACCTTTATCGTTAATGAAAGTGGTGCAACGCTGAGATGCATTTAAAAATGTGATTACATCATTAACCATGAGAGCCCCTAAAACTTTAGGGATCTAATATCTCTCAGGTGGTAAATACATTTCTTTTAAATATTTAAGTGTGCGCTTAAATAAAAATCTAAACACTTTGGTACCTAAACTGGTCAAAAAAAACAGGCAAGGCTACGTCATAATAATATATGCTACTTTGGGTGATCTCAAAGTTCACCCTTTTCATCTCTACATTTCTCGCATTGGTCTCAATTAAAGAATTACTGGCATAAGCGGATATATTTTTGTGTTTAACAGTTAGAAAAACAACACAAAATTTATTCGCCATGAGCAGATACATCCAATATATTATCATAACCGTTTTATCGGTTTCAGCTTTTTTGGCAAAGGCGCAGGAGGTTCCAAAAGTATGGGATCTGAAAACGGCCATTGAATATGCCAAAGAAAAGAACATCAACATCAATACCCTTAAATTGAGCAGCCAAACTGCCCAGCAGGATTTAATTGCTTCAAAATCGGCTGTACTACCTAATTTAACGGGCAACGTATCGCAGGCACTTACCAATTATAAATCCGGTCTGCAAAACACCAGTGGCTTCGGTTTAAACTCTGATATAACCCTGTATAACGGAAGTTATTTAAAAAACGATATCAAAGCAAAAGAGCTCAGCCTGCAAACTGCAAACCTTTCTGTAGAGGCCGCAAAAAATGATATTACCATTTCTATAACACAGGCCTACCTTAATATTTTGCTGGCAAGAGAAAACATTACTTACTTAAAAGATTTGTTATCCACCAGCGAAGCACAAGTTAAACAGGCCGAACAGCAACTAAAGTTTGGTACTATAGCTAAAAAAGATTTGTTGCAACTTCAGGCTACTTATGCTAACGACAAATACACTTTAGTTACCGCACAGAACACACTACAGCAGAATATTTTAACGCTAAAACAACTCTTACAGATTCCAACCGCAAATGCTTTCGAAGTTAGTACAACCGATACTGTTCAAACAGCCCCGGTTCTTGATAATCTGGCATCCGCACAGGATAAAGCCTTGCGTACACGCCCGGAAATAAAAAGTGGCGAATTAAATATTCAACTCCAAACCACCAATCTTGAAAAAGCAAAATCGACCTTACGTCCTACTTTAAGTTTAGGCGGCTCACTTTACACAGGCTACAACAATAACAATATTGGTGGCTACGGTTATCAGCTAAATAACAGCTTCTATCAGAATTTAGGCTTAACCTTATCTATTCCCATATTCGACAGAAAGGTGACCAAAACCAATGTAGCAAAGGCCAATATCAGTATTGAACAGGCCCGTTTATCACTTTTAGATACCAAAACTACTTTAACACAAAATGTAGAACGTGCCTACATTAATGTTCAAAATGCTAACAGCCAGTATGCAGCTGCGCAAGAACAGTTTAACTACACCGGTGAAGCCCTGAGGATTTCGAATGCTGCGCTAAAAGAAGGCACCAATAATATCGTAGAAAACCTGCAGCAAAAGAATTTGTATGTACAGGCTTTGCAGGCTTTTGTTCAGGCTAAATACACAGCTAACCTTTATACCCGAATCTACAACTTTTATACAGGCATACCGATAACTAACTAAAAAATAATAAGATGACTACTACTTAGTCAATTAAATATTTAAATCATGAAGAAGAAAACAATATTCATAATCGCTGGCTTAGCCCTCGCTATATTGGCCATCTGGTATTTTGCTTTACGTAAAAAAGAAGAGGTAATTGTACTGCAAACAGAAAAACCCACTGTTGGTTACATATCAGAAAATGTAACTGCTACCGGCAAAGTGCAGCCGGTTGATACCGTTGCAGTTGGTACGCAGGTTTCGGGAACCATCAAAACCTTGTATGCCGATTTTAACTCGAAGGTTAAGAAAGGACAATTATTGGCCGAGTTGGATAAAACCTTATTTGAAGCCACAGTAAACCAGTATCAGGCCAACCTGGTGAGCGCACAAAGTGCATTAATCTATCAGCAGGGAAATTTTGGCCGTCAGAATAACTTATATAAAGTTGGGGCAGTAAGCAAAGCTGATTACGACAATGCGCTTTACACTTACAACGCAGCAAAAGCATCTGTAAATAGCATAAAGGCCCAGCTGGCTTCTGCTCAAAAGAACCTTTCGCTGGCCAGCATTTACTCGCCTATTGATGGAACTGTACTTTCGAGAAGCGTAAGTGAAGGTACCACTGTTGCAGCAAGTTTCAGTACGCCAACTATTTTCAGTATTGCTAAAGACCTAACTAAAATGCAGGTAGAAGCATCGGTTGATGAAGCAGATGTGGGCAATATCAGCAAAGATGAACGTGCTACTTTTACAGTTGATGCTTATTTGAACGATACTTTCAACGGTGCTATTCAGGACATCAGATTAAGCCCATCCATTTCATCGAATGTGGTAACCTATAAAACCATTATTAAAACCGCAAATAATGATAACAAGTTAAAACCGGGCATGACAGCTAATATAACCATCTTCACCAAAGAAGTTAATAATGCAATGCTGATATCGGCAAAAGCAATTAAATATACTCCCGATTCGACATTGGCAGGCAAATACCAAATGACCTGGATTAATCCTGACAGAAAACCAGCTGGTGCTAACGAAGCGTATGTTTGGGTTGAAAAAGGGCCGAAAGAACTTGTTCAGAAAAAAATAAAAACCGGTATTAACGACAATACCCATGTTGAGGTCTTATCGGGATTAGCGGCAAACGATAGCGTGATTAATGGAGCACAAACCATGGGCAAAGCAGCAGCAGCCGGCCAAAGTCAGGCCAGTCCTTTTATGCCAAAACGCCCGGGAAGAAACAACAGGAAATAATGGAAAAGAAGATATTAGATATACACGATCTGAAACGCGAGTTTGTAATGGGCGATCAAACGGTACGGGCACTGAAAGGAATTACTTTCGATATTAAGGCCGGTGAGTTTGTAACCATTATGGGAAGCAGCGGTTCTGGCAAAACCACACTTTTAAATATTTTAGGTTGTTTGGATAAACCTAGTGATGGCATTTATCACCTGGATGGTGTTGATGTGAAAAGTCTGGATAAAGATGAACTGGCAGGGTTAAGAAACACCAAAATCGGTTTTGTTTTTCAGGCTTACAATCTTTTACCCAGAACATCAGCTCTGGAAAATGTAGAGCTACCCCTGTTTTACAACAAAACAATTAGCGCAGAAGAACGGAAAGAAAGGGCCATAAAATCGCTCGAATCGGTAAAGCTAGCCGAACGTTTTGATCATACACCAAGTCAGCTTTCGGGTGGGCAGCAACAGCGTGTAGCCATTGCCAGGGCATTGGTAAACCATCCGGTAATGATTTTAGCTGATGAGGCGACAGGAAATTTAGATACCAGAACTTCGTATGAAATTATGGCCCTGATGCAGGAGCTAAATGCGGAAGGAAAAACAATCGTTTTTGTAACCCACGAGCCCGATATCGCGGCTTTTAGTACCCGTACCATTATGCTGCGCGATGGAAAAATTCAGAAAGACAGCATTAACACCAATCAGCGTTCGGCAAAAGAGGCATTGGCCAGTTTGCCCGAAACAGACGATTACTAATTAATAAAGACATGGGCATTTTAAATTTATTGAAAATAGCTTTCAAGGCACTAAAAAGAAATAAACTGCGTGCATTTTTAACCATGCTAGGTATTATTATCGGTGTTGCAGCGGTTATAGCCATGATGGCTATTGGCGAGGGCTCGAAACAGAGTATCAGATCTTCATTGTCAGGTATGGGATCGAACATGATTACCATTATGCCACAAAGCAACGAACCTGGAGGTGTAAGATTACAGGGAAGCAGTATTCAAACACTTAAACTGGAAGATGTTACAGCCATTCAAAAACTAAGATCGAATAATATTAATGGTTTATCGCCAGTGGTTTCTACGAGCGGACAGGCCATTAAAGGCTCATACAACTGGCCTACAAGTATACAGGGGGTTAGCCCCGATTATCTGAATATCCGCCAGCTAAAATTAAAGGATGGCATTCTTTTCTCAGAAAACGATGTAAAAAGTTTTGCCAAGGTTTGTTTATTGGGTCAAACCGTTATCAGTAACTTATTTCCCGATGGCAGCAACCCAATCGGCCAGATTATCCGTTTTAAGAACATCCCTTTTCAGGTAATTGGCATTTTGGAACCAAAAGGACAGAGTAATTTTGGCCAGGATCAGGATGATATTATTTTGGCTCCATATACCACTGTTCAAAAAAGAATTACAGCTACCAATTACCTCCAAAGCATTTACGCATCTGCAACAACCGAAGCCAGCAGCGATGCAGCCACTACCGAAATCAGTAACGCCATCCGCGAAAGTCATCGCCTAACCACTGCAGAAAGCGATGATTTTCAGGTACGTACTCAGGCCGAACTCATTAGTACCATTAGCTCAACCAGCAGCATGTTAACAGTACTACTAACAGCAATTGCCGGCATTTCACTTTTTATAGGTGGTATTGGGATCATGAATATCATGTATGTTTCGGTAACCGAACGCACAAGGGAAATTGGCTTGCGCATGTCGATAGGTGCACGTGGACGCGATGTTTTGATGCAATTTTTAATTGAGGCAGTTTTAATCAGCATAACAGGCGGAATTATCGGGGTGTTTTTAGGCGTTAGCTCAGCCTACCTTATCTCCTATTTCTTAAACTGGCCCATTTTAATTTCTGAGTCATCCATTGTTATTTCTTTTGTGGTTTGCGCAGTAACAGGTGTATTTTTCGGCTATTATCCGGCTAAAAAAGCATCCAGTCTCGATCCAATCGATGCCTTAAGATATGAGTAAGTATCTGGAAATTTTCAGATGCCGAAACTCTTTATATATCATTACCCGTATTGAAATTAATTGAGCGCCACAAAGCAGGAAAAACGGAATAAATAATAACTTAGCTATGCAAAGTGCGAAACAAAAAATAATGACGATCAATTTTTCGAAAAAGTGGATAAAAGTAACCCTGCATATTTTGGTATGGGTAGTTTTAATTACCCTCCCTTACATCATCAATTTAAACAGGAGCCGCCCGCCTCATCAGTTGACCAGATTTCAGGAACTCCAGTTTTTAAGGCTCAATTTCATCAGCTATTTTTACTGGATCGCTATTTTTTACCTCAACAGCTTTGTGCTGATTCCAAAATTCTTCTACCCAAAAAAATACATTCTTTATGCTTTAGGTTTTATTTGTAGCCTGCTTCTGGCTATTGTTATCCATGCCATCCTCTTTAAAATCCTCCTGCCCGATTTCAGTTTCAACCTTGGCCGAACCCTGTGGTTTAATACACCTACTTTTTTATTAACCATGGCAGCAAGTACAGCTTTTACCATGATTGCCGACCGGATTTTGGAAGAGAAAAGAACTTTACAGCGCGAGCAGGAAAACATGAAAACAGAGCTTTCCTTTTTACGTTCGCAGATTAGTCCGCATTTTATTTTCAATGTTTTAAATAATATTGTGGCACTCGTACGTCTAAAAAGCGATGAGCTTGAGCCTACAGTAATTAAGCTATCAGGTTTAATGCAATATATGCTGTACGAAACTGACGAGGAAAAAGTATCGCTCAAAACAGAAACTGAATACCTGCAGGCTTACATCGACCTGCAAAAACAGCGTTTTGGCAAAAAAGTAGATATCGAAACCCATATCGATATTGAAAGTGATTTTGATGAGATTGAACCCATGCTCCTTATTCCCTTTATCGAAAATGCCTTTAAACATGGGGTTGGCATGATTGAAAACCCGCAGATTTTAATTAATTTAAAAACAGAAGATGATATTTTAACGTTTGAAGTTAAAAACAAGTTTAATCCGGAGAAAAATGAAATTAAAGATCCTTCTTCGGGAATTGGCCTGCCAAATGTAACCCGAAGATTAAATTTACTATACAAAAACCAGCACCAGCTAAACATTGATAAAACAAATAACTGGTATAATGTAAGTTTAACGCTAAAATTAACCACATGATAAAGTGTTTAGCCATTGATGATGAGCCTTTAGCCCTGCAATTACTGGCTGATAACATTAGCCGGATACCTTTTTTACAACTGGTGGCCAGTTGCGATGATGCTTTTGCAGCCAACAAAATTATGCAGGAACAAGCTATCGATCTTATTTTTATTGATATTCAAATGCCAGGGATAACCGGCTTACAGTTTATTCAAAGCCTGGTTAAAAAACCCATGGTGATTATTGTTACCGCTTACAAACAGTATGCACTTGATGGTTTTGCTTTGGATGTGGTAGATTACCTGATGAAACCGGTTTCGCTTGACCGTTTTATGAAAGCCTGCAATAAAGCCAAAGACCTCTTCGGACTCATGCAGGCAGCCGGGCAAAACAACCAGGCCAGGCAAGATTATATGTTTGTAAATGTTGGCTACAGCCTGATGAAGATTAACTTTAGTGAGATTACTTACATCGAGGGCCTTAAAGATTACATCCAGATTCATTTAGATACCAATCCCAGAGCGGCTGTTGTACGCATGAGTATGAAAAGCATGGAAGAACAATTGCCGCAAAACTTTGAAAGAATACACAAATCTTTCGTTATAAATACCGATAAGGTTACCTCAATCCGTAAAAATGCAGTATTTATCGGCGAAAAAGAAATACCTGTAAGCGAAAGCTATAAACACGCTATCGAAAAGCTACTTAAATAATTGAGTGTTCCCGATTATTAAAAAATCTGACAATCACAATCACGCATCCAAAAAACAAAAAGCATCAATTAAGGCTCCTGTTAAGCTTTAATTGATGCTTCTGTAAAAGTTAAATCTTATTGATCTTGCTAAACGGTTTTCACTTCGTTTTCGGCATAATCCTCTATATCAGTAATATAACCGTTAACCAGCAAGAAATCAAACAAAGGTTTAGCATCTGGTGTAACCGGCATATTGGTGGTATTAATTACCTGATTGGTCTTTTTATCTAAGAACGGGTAAGCAAATAAACGTACATTGGTATTAAACATATCGTTTACATAGCTTAATAACTGCCCCGAGTAATTATCGCCTTTAAAATTCGACGAATTAAATACAAATTTTAAGTTATTGATGTTGGTGGCTAAACCTACACTTTTCGGTTTACAACGTGCCAGATACTTGGCCAACCGGTTATGGCGGGTAAAGTTCGATACGATAACAATGTTTCCGGTATCGCACATTTCCTGCGTACGTTTAGCTACGGCAACCAGGTCAATATCATCAGGGGTTTCGTGTGCATCGGTTAATACATTGGTTAATAAAACCTCAATCATTACCGCAAGATTACCTTCTTCTACTTTATTGGTACGCTTAAACTGATCGGTTGCTTTGTTGAACAAACTAAAGTTAGGCAAAGATTTCTGACCGTATTTGGTCCTTAAAATCATGATATCCTTCTTGTACAAGAGATCTTTTGCCTGACGTGGATGTGCATCTGCATCAAAAATTGCTGCTGCCGAGAAATCTTTCATAATCATGTACAGATTAAGCAAAATATTGTCGACACCTTCAAATGCAGGTCCTTTAACGGAAATTAAATCGATTTCTACCGAATCAATTGTTAAGTTATCAGCCAGCGATTCGACCATTAACTTAGGGTCCTGACAATGGTAAAAGGCGGCATAAACCAGATTCACTCCGATAATACCCAAAACACGTTGTTGCATGTTTACATCTGTATCGAGTAAACGAACGTGGAAAAAAATCTCGTTTGGTAAACCTCCCGGCTCATTCTGGAAACAAATACCAACCCAACCATGCGGCTCGTTAGTACGTTTATAATTTAAGGTTGTTACCGTGTCGGCAAAAGCAAAAAAAGTACGGCTTTCGTATTTTTCGCCCGATAAACGTTCGGTTAATAAACCAAATTCATGATCGAGCATTTGTAAAAGCCTGTTCTGACTAACATAACGGCCATTAGCCTCGGCTCCGTAAATGGCATCACTAAAGGTCATATCGTAAGCCGACATGGTTTTAGCCACCGTTCCAGATGCTGCACCGGCATTAAAAAAGTTCCGCGAAACTTCCTGACCTGCACCTATTTCGGCAAAAGTGCCATAAATACGAGGGTCAAGGTTTATTTTAAGTGCTTTACGCTTCGTATCCAGAATTTCTCTCTCCATGGCGCAAAAGTACAAAATTTTGAGATTAAGCTAATTTTAAGTCTGTAACTTAAAATCAATCTAAATACCGAAATTCTCAGATGGGCTCCCAATAGCGCTAAAAAATAAGGTTAATGCCATCCAGCATTAACCTTATAAAACCTAAACTTAAACTATTATGAAAAACCCTCTTTCGAGAATATTTTGATTACGATACTACAATTTCTTTGTGTTGTAATTTAGTATCGTCTTTTTTGCTGATGTTGATACTTAAAATACCATCTTTATATTCGGCAGTAATTTTATCGCCATCGGCAGTATCTGGTAAATTGAATGATCTTGCAAATGAGCTGTAATCAAACTCTTTACGGGTAAAATCTTTAGCTACCTGGGTTTCGTCTTTTTTAACTTCTGCCCAAACAGAAAGCGTATCTTTTTTTAAATTGATTTGAAAATCTTCTTTCTTTAAACCTGGTGCAGCCAATTCAATCACATAAGCAGTTTCACTTTCGTGAATATTTACATTTGGCGATTTATCAACCGCTTTGTTTTTAGTTATCGCATCGCTAAACAATGAATCAAAAACATTGTTAAAGTAAGGAGCTGTGTTACGGGTTCTGTTGTTAAAATTTACAAGTGTCATATCTCTAATTTTTTATTTTTTTAATTTGATAATACACCTTATTCAACTTACATACCAAACCATTTTTTTATGATTTTTAAGACATTTTGGCAAAAACAAAACAAAACAAAAGACAAAACGTCAGTTTTAAGCGGTTTTTCAGACAAATTCAACTATAAAACGGATGTACCTTTGCGCTTTATCGACTTCGATATGATGGGACACGTGAATAATTCCGTGTATTTCACCTATCTCGAAATTGCCAGAAGCCAGTATTGGGAAGAAATTATTAAATGGAACTGGAAACAAACCGGGATTGTAATTGCCCATGCCGAACTGGATTACATTTTACCCATTTTACAGCACGATAAAATCGCCATTCATGTTAAAACATCAAGAATTGGTGACACCAGTTTCGATCTCGAATACCAGATCGTAAAATTGAAAGGAAATGAAGAGATTATTTGCAGCAGGGGAAAAACTGTTTGTATTGCAATCGATTATGCCACCAAACGGCCAACAGCAATACCAGATGCAGAAAAACAGAAAATGCTGAGTTTTGAACAATTAACCTCCTGAAAGAGTTGTCATTTCGAGCACAGTACTCCGCTCGAAATGACAACTCTTTTTTGTATACCCGTTAAAGATTAGACACATCCGGCATTATTTTACCAGGGTTTAAAATTCCATTGGGATCGAAAACCTGTTTAATTCCACGCATTAAATTCAAATGAATTTCGGAATACTTGATTGGCATAAATTCTTTCTGTACCAAGCCAATCCCATGTTCACCAGATAAGGTACCACCCAGAGCTGTAGTGAGTTCAAAAATTTCGGCAATACCAGATTTGAGTTTGGTTTTCCAATCTTCATCGCTCATTCCGGCTTTTATGATGTTTACGTGCAGGTTACCATCGCCGGCGTGCCCATAGCAAACGCTTTCAAAACCGTACCGGCCACCAATTTCCTTAATACCGTTTACCAGTTTAGGTAAAGCAGCGCGCGGCACAACAGTATCTTCTTCTTTGTAAACCGAATTTGATTTTACCGATTCGGCCATAGTTCTGCGCATACGCCAAAGCTCTTCTTTCTGGCTGGCAGTATCGGCAAACAAAACTTCCGTACATTTATGTTCTTCTAAAACGATATTGGTTTTTTCGCAGTTTTTAAAAATATCATCTAAATCATCGCCATCGAATTCAATCATCAGCAGAGCCGCAACATCATCTTTTAAATCAAACTTAATATCGTCGAATTTAATTACCCACTCCACTCCTTTTCGTTCCATAAATTCTAAGGCCGATGGTGTTACTCCAGTCCTAAAAATAGCCGAAACTGCAGCACAGGCATCTTCGTTGGTACTAAAAGAGCCCATCATCAATACCGATTGTGAGGGTTTAGGCAATAGCTTGGTTACAATTTTGGTTACCACGCCTAAAGTGCCTTCCGAGCCAATCATCAGCTGAGTTAAATTATAACCCGAAGCATATTTTAAGGTATTGGCACCAGTCCAGATGATATCGCCATTAGGTAAAACTACCTCCAGGTTTAAAATATATTCGCGAATGGTACCGTATTTTACTACACGCGGTCCGCCCGAACCATGCGCCACATTACCGCCAATAAAGCAAGAACCCTTGCTGCTCGGATCGACCGGATACAGCAAGCCTTTTTCGGCAACAGCATTGATAAATTCTTCGGTAATTACACCTGGCTCAACAGTAGCCTGCAGATTTTCGGTATCAATATCTAAAATGGATTTAAATTTTTCCATCGATAAAGAAACGCCACCGTAAATGGGCAGAGCGGCACCACTTAAGCCTGTACCACCACCGCGGGGCGTTACCGGCACATGGTGAGCATTACAGATTTTTAAGAGAGCCGAAATTTCTTCGGGTGTAGTAGGTTTTACCACAACCTCGGGCTGGTAGCGCAAATCTTCGGTTTCGTCGTGACTATAGTTTTCTAAGCTTTCTGTATCGGTAAAAACCTTATCTGCACCAATTGCTGAGGTGATTTCTGCTAAAATTTCGGTATTTATTTTGGTAAAATTCATTTTAATTGGCTGCTGAGTAACTAAGTTTAACAAAAGAATGGCCTATCTGTCCGGGCATTGGCGGATTAAGCTTTTTCATGCTTACCTCTATCTTTTCTACAAAGGGATAAATTTCGATCACTTTAGAGATGATGTTATTCAAAACGGTTTCCAATAGCTTTTGGGTATTTTTCATTTCCGCCCTGATAATGCTGTTCAAATCTTCGTAATTAACGGTTTGCACCAGTTCATCATCAAATCCTACTGGCGTAAATTCGGTCGTTAAATCTATAATAAAATGATTTCCAGTCAATTGTTCTTCCGGATAATAGCCGTGCAAGGCAAAGCATTTTACATCTTTTAAAGCTACGGTTTGTTTTATGTGGCCCATCTATGTTTTGTATGTTGCAAAATTAAATTTTTATTCACGAATATAATGCCCATTGCCGTAAATTGTTACCTTTGAAATGAACCCAATTGCTTAACCAGATTAGTAAACAACCATGAGCAAATCAGCAAAAAAAGACTTATACGAAGCGCCAGACTATTATTTATTGGACGAATTGTTAACCGATGAGCATAAACTAATCCGTGCAACAGCGCGCGAATGGGTAAAAAAAGAAGTAAGCCCTATTATTGAAGATTATGCCCAAAGAGCCGAATTTCCCAAACATTTAATAAAAGGATTGGCTGATATAGGTGCTTTTGGTCCGACTATTCCGGTTGAATATGGGGGCGCAGGTTTAGATTATACCGCCTACGGCATTTTAATGCAGGAAATAGAGCGTGGCGATTCGGGTATCCGTTCTACCGCATCTGTTCAGGGCTCTTTAGTTATGTACCCGATTTATGCTTATGGTACAGAAGAACAGCGTAAAAAATACCTGCCTAAACTGGCCAGTGGCGAAATGATGGGTTGTTTTGGCTTAACCGAACCCGATCATGGTTCGAATCCGGACGGCATGGTAACCAACATTAAAGATGCAGGGAGCCATTATATTTTAAATGGAGCTAAAATGTGGATCAGCAATGCCCCATTTGCAGATATTGCAGTAGTATGGGCGAAAGATGAATCAGGCAAAATCAGGGGAATGGTTGTTGAGCGTGGCATGGAAGGATTTTCTACTCCCGAAACACACAATAAATGGAGCTTAAGGGCTTCGGCCACAGGCGAACTGGTATTTGATAACGTGCAAATCCCGAAAGAAAATGTTCTCCCCGAAATAAGCGGACTCAAAGGGCCCTTGGGCTGCTTAAACCAGGCACGTTACGGCATTGCCTGGGGTGCATTAGGCGCAGCGATGGATTGTTACGATACTGCGCTCCGTTATTCGAAAGAACGCGTACAGTTTGGTAAGCCTATTGGTGGCTTTCAGCTTCAGCAAAAAAAACTGGCCGAAATGGTTACCGAAATTACCAAAGGTCAGCTTTTGGTTTGGCGTTTGGGTACACTGAAAAGCGAAAACCGTGCAACTGCCGAACAGATATCGATGGCAAAAAGAAACAGTGTAGAAATTGCCCTGGATATTGCCCGTAACGCCCGCCAGATGCTTGGTGGAATGGGTATTACAGGCGAATACTCGATTATGCGTCACATGATGAATTTAGAATCTGTTGTAACCTACGAAGGCACTCATGATATACACTTACTGATTACCGGAATGGATGTAACCGGATTAAACGCCTTTAAATAAAACGAACTTTTATCATAACAATTACAACATCTTAACTTTACATAAATCACCTTACTTTTACAATTTATAGTCTAAAATATTTTATGGATTTTAAAAAATATACCTATATATCCGCACCACCAGAAGAAGTTTATTTAGCACTTACCAAAGAAACCAGTATTAAATTATGGACTGGTGCCGAAGTTGAGTTTGAAGAAGTACCTGAAACTGAATTTTCTTTTTGGGATGGAGATATTACAGGAAAAAATATTGAATTTATTTACGGCAAGCAGATTGTACAGCAATGGTATTTTGGCGAAGATAACGAGCCTTCTATTGTAACCATAAAACTGCACGAAGATAAAAAAGGTACTTCATTGGAATTTAAGCAAACCAATATTCCTGATGAAGATTATAAAGATTTCACTGAAGGGATCCAGGAATATTTCCTGGGTGGATTGGTAGATTTCTTTGACGAATAGATCAGATAAACAAAAAAATGAAAACTAAAATTACCGCTCTCGCTTACTCCTTACTCCTCTTATTATCATTCAGTTCTTGCTCTACTTTTCTTACTCCAGCAATTATGGGGAACAATATGGGCTATCTACCCCGGGCCATGGGTGCAGATAGTATTAAAACTTTAACCCATGTTTCTGCGAGTTATGCCGCTTCTGTATCACCAGATAGCGGAATTGATTTCGAAATGGGAATGATAAATTTAAGCCGCGCAAAAACCTTCGAAAAATCTAATGTATCCTACGGAGTTTTCGCCTATACCGGCACTTCTTCTTATGGAGATATCAATAAGAACGCTCTAGAAAACTCAAGCGATGATCTTCCCTATTTTAAAAAATCTGTACGTGGTATTGGCTTAAGGTTCTCTACAGGCCTGCACAGCACTTCAATTAATGGGAACACCGATTTTAGGTTTATTAACCTTGAAAATGCATTAAGTTTTGAAGGAGGCGATTACACTAAATTTAGACAAGAAGTTTACAGCAGCAAAATACCTGATTACGTAGCCGTTACCAATAGAAAAGTGCTTTGGACTACCGGATTATCAACTGAGGTAATCTGGAGGGCTAGGCGCGCTCATGACATTAGACACGCCTTTCGGCTTTTTATCGGTGGTACGCCTAATTTTGTAAATAGCTTTAGATACGGTACCAGCGCAGCAGAAGATATTAAAGGAAAAAATTCTATAGGCTGGGTTTTTAATTATTTCTTATCGATAAAGCGCTTTTCTCTTTCATACGAATTGGCCAATAACGTAAATTTTGCCAATAAGATCAGCTTAGGCTATTCATTCCAATAAAACATAATTGATTTGATGCTGTTCTGTTGTAAACTTAATCGTTATGAACAGAACCGTAGGACTTGTATTAATCGTTATTGGTATAGCCATGCTCATTTGGACAGGCTTTACCTACACCAAAAAAGAAAAACTGGTAGATGCTGGCCCAATCCAGATCTCTGCTGATAAAGAAAAATCGGTTAACTGGCCTCCCTATGTTGGCGGAATTATTTTGGTAGCCGGGGTATTTGTGCTGGTGGCTTCCAGAAAAAAATAATTTGTCTTGCTGGACTTGTCGATAATATTAAGGTATTCCGACAAGCCCAAACCGACATGTTTTTTTATAATTCAGTGCTATAAACTGATCTTATAGCATCTCTTAAATTGTATTTTGAAGCCATAACCTCACCATAAGCGCCCGCACTACGGATAGCAAAAATATCACCTCTGAACGATTCAGGTTGTTCTACCTCTTTACCAAAACAATCTGTACTTTCGCAAATTGGTCCAACGATATCGTATTTAAATAAGCCTGGAGTTTGGAGCTTGGCGCTTGGAGTTTGAGATAAGTTCTCAATTTTATGATAAGCCTGATATAAAGCTGGGCGCATCAATTCAGTCATACCAGCATCTAAAACTACAAAATTCTTTTTCTTACCTTTTTTAATGTATAACGCCCGTGTAATTAACGAAGCCGATTGGCCAACCAATGCCCTGCCCAGTTCGAAATGTACTTCCTGACCGGCTTTAACTTCTAAAAATTCATTAAAAATTTTAAAGTAAGCTTCAAAATCAGGAATCTGGTTATCAGGATTATGATAATCGATCCCTAAACCACCACCAACGTTTAAAACTTTTAAAGTAAAGCCTTTATCTTCAAACCAGGTCGCAAATTCGTTTACACGTACGCAAAGGTTTTTATAAACATCTAAATTGGTAATTTGCGAACCAATATGGAAGTGGATTCCGATGAATTTTAAGTTAGCAGAAGCTTTTAAAGTATCGGCACACTCTGGTAAATCCCAAGAGTTGATACCAAATTTATTTTCATCCAAACCGGTTGTAATGTTGTGGTGCGTATGTGCATCTACATTAGGGTTAATACGGATGGCTACCTGAGCCGTTTTACCTTTTTTAGCCGCCAATTCATTTAACACTTCCAGTTCCTGGATCGACTCTACATTGAAGCAAAAAATATCAAGATCAAGTGCTTCATTTATTTCCTTATCTGATTTACCCACTCCGGCAAAAACAATTTTACCGGCTTCAAAGCCTACTTCAACGGCCCTTCTCACTTCGCCTGCACTCACACAATCGGCACCGAAACCAATACCTTTAATCTGCTCAAGCAAAACAGCATTGAAGTTAGCCTTCAACGCGTAATGGATATGAAACTGGTACGGAGCAGCAGCATCTGCGCAGGTGCGCAAAGTTTTCTGCAACAACTCCGTATCATAATAGTAAAAAGGTGTTTCTATATTGTTAAACTTTGATATATCTTTATCGGCGAACATGTTCAAATTCCTTATTATAATTTTAATTTTATTCTTTGGGCTGGTATATATAGGTAACTACCTCGATTTAAAGCACGGAAGAATTACCCATAAACAATACAATGGCAAAATCCGGTTTTTTATCGTTTTACTGCTCATTGTATTATTTCTCATATTTATCAAAAAATGAAGATAGCAGCAGCCCTATTTATTGTGCTTATCCTTTCGCTTGGCTTATTTAATTCCTGCAAAAAGTATAAAAACGGATTATTACCAGCAAACTTTCTGGCGGTTCATTTCCTTATCGGATTGCTGGTAATAACCGGTGCGTTTTTTCTCTTATTCGAATAAACGGTTGTGCAGGCTTCTTAAAGCTTCAGTTTTATATTCGCTTAAAATTAAAAGCGATACGTTGTAATTGCTGCCACCGTAAGAAATCATGCGGATTGGAATGTGTTTTAAACCTTCCAAAACCCTACTTGCAAAGCCATGTTTTTCTGAACCGAAATCGCCTACTACACACACAATGCTGTGATCGGTATCTACTTCAACTGTTCCGAAGCTTTCCAGTTCTTCGATAATCTGTGGTAAATGAGCTGTTTCATCAATCGTTAACGATACGGCCACCTCAGAAGTAGTAATCATATCGATTGGTGTTTTATAGCGTTCAAATACTTCGAAAACCCTGCGCAAGAAACCATAAGCCAATAACATGCGGCTGGATTGAATACGGATTGCCGTAATGCCATCTTTGGCTGCAATTGATTTAATTTTTCCTTTTTCACTATCGTGCGTAATTAAAGTACCGGCAGCGGCTGGCTCCATGGTATTTAATAAACGAACCGGAATTTTATATTTCTGTGCCGGGAAAACCGACTGAGGGTGTAAAATTTTCGCACCAAAGTAAGCTAACTCGGCCGCTTCATCAAATGATAACTGGGCAATTGGCTTAGTTCCTTTCACAATACGCGGATCGTTGTTGTGCATCCCGTCAATATCCGTCCAGATTTGAACTTCTTCGGCCAGAATTGCAGCACCCAATAATGATGCAGTGTAATCACTTCCACCACGACGCAGGTTATCAACTTCGCCAAAACTGTTGCGGCAAATGTAACCTTGGGTAATAAACAGCTTGTTATCTTTATGCTGCTCCAATAATGGCATTAAATGTTTGGTGGTAAAAGGAATATCCGGTTCGTTATCCTCATCCGTTTTCATAAAATCCAGAGCTGGCAACAATACTGAAGGTACGCCAATAGATTTTAAATAAATGTGGTATAAAGTTGTAGATAACAATTCGCCCTGCGCCAAAACAACTTTTTCTTCAATTGGAGTAAAAAGGTCGTTAGCCAAGCCAGCTAAAAAGCCAAAGTGGTAATCAATTACTTCATTTCCCTGCTCCTGAAATTCGGCAGCCGGCAAAAGCTCTATTACAAAGGTTTTATATTTTTGGTAAAGGTTTTCGACGCACTCGCTTCCCTTCTTCTTATCACCAGCTAAAAAATGATTTGCAATTTCTACTAAACTGTTTGTGGTACCAGACACAGCTGATAGTACCACAATCTGCTCTTCATTTGGATTAATAATATCCAATAATTTCGTCATGCGCTCGGGACTACCTACAGAAGTACCCCCAAATTTTAATATTTTCATCTAGTTCTTTGTTGTTTTTCCCGGCGAAAAAGCGGTGGCAACTTTCTAAGTTTACAACTATTTTAAAAAAGTTACAGTCTACCCACTTTAATACCGGATTTTCTTTATTATTGTATCGGGGCGTGAAAATAAGCAAAACAAGCTTAAAAGCAACATCCTCAACAAAATAAAATTTGGATGAATGAAATTAAATAGGTTTTTAGCCAAACTTCATCCATCAAAATTTGTTCAATACCAGATATTAAATTTAAAAAACAGCTCAATGCAAGCAATTGATCAATCAACGCAAGCCACAATTAATCAGTGGTTAAGTGGAAATTATGATGAGAATACCAAGGCCGAAATTCAGGCTCTTGTTGATAAAGATGCAACTACCGAATTAACCGATGCCTTTTATAAAAGTTTAGAGTTTGGTACCGGTGGTTTACGCGGTATTATGGGTGCCGGTTCAAACCGCATTAACAAATATACCATTGGTACTGCTACACAGGGCTTGGCCAACTATTTAAACAATAAATATCCTAACGAAAAGATTAAAGTTGCCATTGCACACGATAGCCGTAACAATTCTGACTATTTTGCTAAAATTACTGCCGATGTTTTCTCTGCAAACGGTATTCATGTTTATTTCTTTTCGGCATTAAGGCCAACTCCCGAATTATCTTTCGCAGTGCGTCATTTTGGTTGCAAAAGCGGTGTAATGTTAACGGCATCGCACAACCCGAAAGAGTATAATGGTTATAAAGCTTATGGTGCTGATGGAGGCCAGTTTACTTCTCCTGATGATAAGCTGGTTATTGATGAAGTAAATAAAATTAAAAGCATTGATGAGGTTAAATTTGACCGCGTAGATGCAAACATCGAATTAATTGGTGAAGATGTAGATAAACTGTACCTGGATGGCATCACTGCTTTGTCGATCTCACCAGAAGCGATTAAAAGACAGCACGATTTAAAAATTGTGTTTTCTCCTATCCACGGAACTGGTATTACCCTGGTACCAAAAGCACTTGAGCAATTTGGTTTTACCAATGTAATGGTGGTTGAAGAACAAAGCAAACCGGATGGAAATTTCCCTACGGTTGTTTATCCAAACCCTGAAGAAAAAGAGGCCCTTACTTTGGCCATGAACAAGGCAAAAGAAATCGATGCCGATTTGGTTTTAGCTACCGACCCTGATGCAGACCGTGTGGGTATTGCTGTGAAAGACAATAACGGCGAGTGGGTGTTATTAAACGGTAACCAAACCGGTTGTTTACTCATTAACTATTTATTGTCGGCCTGGCAGGAAAGCGGAAAACTGGATGGCAATCAGTTTATCGTGAAAACTATTGTTACCTCTAACCTGATTGAGGAAATTGCCAAAAAGAAAAATGTAACCTACTACAATACTTTAACCGGCTTTAAATATATCGGCCAGTTAATGACCGAACTGGAAGGTAAAAAATACTTTATTGGTGGTGGTGAAGAAAGTTATGGTTACCTGATTGGTGATTTGGTACGTGATAAAGATGCAGTAGTTTCTGCTGCTTTTATTGCCGAAATGACCGCTTATTATAAAGATAAAGGTGCCAGCTTGTACAATGCTTTGTTAGATATGTATGTAGAGTACGGTTTATATAAGGAAGATCTGGTATCGTTAACCAAAAAAGGAAAAACCGGCGCCGAAGAAATTAAAGCCATGATGGTTAAATTCAGGGAGAACCCTCCTGCCAGTCTTGGTGGTTCTAAAGTTTCGGTACTTAAAGATTATGAATTAAGCCAGGAAACGGATTTGGCTACTGGTAAGGTTACCAAACTGGATTACCCTACCTCTGATGTTTTACAGTTTATTACTGCCGATGGAAGCATTGTTTCTGCCCGTCCGAGTGGTACCGAGCCAAAAATTAAATTCTATTGCAGTGTAAATGCACCATTAGCTGACAGAAAAGATTTCGAAAAAGTAAATGCAGCCTTAGGTGACAAAATTAAAGCAGTAATGACTGATTTGCAGGCATAGTTTTTTAGCATAGCAAAAAAAGATAAGAGGCTGTTTCATAAACACATAATTATCATTCTGAGCCTGTCTTAGGAATTGATATGAATTTCAGAGTTGTCAACTTTCTAGCATATTGGCTATTAAAGTTGACAACTCTTTTAATAATCACCTATTTAGCCACCGAAGCTCTGATTAACACGGAGGGATTAATTATAAATGACAGAAGGATTTTCTGTGAATCCGTGGCAAAAAACACATGTGAATCTGCGATTGAATAAATCAATCTGTTTTTTCTTTGCTGCAACCAATTTCTTTAATACTTTTGCAGCTCAATACCCATGTCCAAAAGAATTCTGATATATCTTTTAGTAATCTGTACAATTTCCAATTGCTACATGCAGTTAATTGTGTATTCGGGTTACCAAATGAATAAAGAATATATTACCAGTGTATTTTGTATCAACAAAGCTCACCCTGAGCTACATTGCGACGGTCAGTGTTTTCTGGCTAAAAAACTAAAAGATTTAGACGGTAAGAACAAACAGGCACAAGAAAACCTGAAACGGGTTGTTGAGGCCGAACCAGGCTTTAAGCTTGTTGTAGTTAACCATACTATCCCATTCTTCATCATAAAATCAGAAAGTGGTTATCTGGAAAAACCAGTTAAAGACCTTTCTATTTCTATTTTTCATCCTCCGAAAACGGTTTAAGTAATTTTTAATTCGCGGTTTTTATTTGTCATGCTGAGCGCAACGAAGCATCTCATTAAGAACGGCTAAATCTGTTATTCCATGTAATATTAATTTCTGCCAATTATTCCAGAGATTCTTCATTGCATTCAGAATGACCGTAACATTTTTTTACTTATCCAATTTTCTTAAAATGAAATTAACAACATACTTATTGGCATTATTGTGCCCAGCCCTACTTTTGACTTCCTGCAAAAAAGATAACAACGAAACTGCTGCTGAAACAAAATCAACTTTCACTATCGAGTTCGACAACCAGGTAAACGGAAGTGCTTTAGTTTTAAATACTGCAACTTACAAAAATGCCAAAGGCGAAGATTTTAAAATCAATGTATTTAAATACTACGTTAGCAATATTAAATTAAGCAAAGCCGATGGAAGCAGCTATCTTATTCCGGAAAGCTACTTTTTAATCGATGCTTCAAAAGCAGAATCTACAAACATAACCTTAAAAGATGTACCAACCGGCGATTATACCAAAATCGAATATACCATTGGTGTAGATTATGCCCGTAATTTTGCAGGAGCCCAAACGGGTGCTTTAGATCCGGTAAATGGCATGTTCTGGACCTGGAACAGTGGTTATATCTTTGTGAAACTGGAAGGCACATCGCCACAATCTATAGCCGCAAACAATGCACTTACCTTTCATATTGGCGGTGTAGTTGATCCAAACAACACCATCAGAACATTTGCTACCGAAATTAATGCGGCCAATCCACTTCGCGTTAGAACAGACAGTAAACCAAAAATGCACTTTATTGTAAATGCTGCAGCTTTGTTTACCGGTAAAACCGATGTTAGTTTTGCTACACTGAACTTTACAATGGGTGGGCCAAATTCGGTAATTGTGGCAAATAATTATGCCAGCGGATTATTCCGTTTAGATCATATCCATAATTAAATGCTGAGGAAAATAACCGTCTTCGCAATGCTTGTTTTAAGCATTGCGTTGATGTATGCCTGCAGTAAAAACGAGGATGAAGCAATTCCGCAAGAAACTAAAATTGCCTTCAGCGTTCCTTCAAATTTTCCTGCTCCGGCATACAATTTCGAAGATAACAAGCTAACCAATGCTGGTTTTGCACTGGGCAAGAAACTATTTTATGATGCCCGCTTATCGGCCGATAAAAGTGTTTCGTGTGGGAGCTGTCACCAGCAATTTGCGGCTTTTACGCAACTCGATCATAAAGTGAGTCATGGGGTAAACAATTGCCAGGGCAAGCGCAATACGCCTCCTCTGGTTAATCTGGCCTGGCAAAAAGCGTTCTTCTGGGATGGTGGTGTAAAGAACATTGAAACTTCGCCGCTAAATGCCATCACCGATGCCTGCGAAATGGGTACAGATATCCAAACCATTGTAGCTTTTTTAAAGGCCACCGCGCCATATCCCGATATGTTTAAACAAGCCTTTGGTTCTACTGAGATCAATTCGCAGCTGATACTGAAATCCATTACCCAGTTTACCGCCATGCTGGTTTCGGCTAATTCAAAATACGATCAGGTAATGCGCAAAGAAAGTGGTGCCGCTTTTACGGCGACCGAGCAGGCTGGTTATACGTTATTTAAAGAAAAGTGCAGTTCTTGTCATGCCGAGCCTTTTTTTACCGATTTCTCCTATCGCAGCAACGGTTTAGATTTATTGAGCGCTGATGAGGGCCGGTCGCATATCAGCAGCGAAAAGACTGACTTTGGCAAATTCCGTGTGCCTACGCTACGTAATATCGAATACACCGGCCCATACATGCACGATGGCCGTTTTTACAGTTTGGATGAGGTATTAAACCATTACGACTCTGGCGTAAAAGCAGCCGAAAACCTTGATGCTTCCTTAAAAAACGGCATTCCGTTAAACAGTACCCAGAAAGAGCAGATTAAAGCATTTTTAAAAACATTAACAGATCATGAGTTTATCAAAAATACACTATTTAGCGAATCGTAAATTATTCATTCTGGCTTTCCTGCTGTTGGGCAGTAAGGCTTTTGCATGCGATATCTGCGGCTGTTTTATGGGCATTACCCCCTATTACAACCGTAACAGCATCAGCCTGCTATACCGCTACCGCTCATTTAACGGTTACGAAGGGCAATCACATTCGCTGTTCCCGAGCGGTGGAAAATTCTTCATTCCGGCCCGTAGCCAGGATTCGCCAATTACCGGCCATGCAGGTAATCCCGGCGACTACGAATTATACCGCTCGCTGGAAGTGAGAGGTAAATATTTTATTGGCAACAGATTAGAAGTGAATGCTATTTTGCCTTATGTTTCTAATAGCGAGCGTTATAATGGCTACACCTCAACCATTGGTGGCGTAGGCGATATCAACGTGTACGCAGGCTATCACCTGGTGCAAAAGCTTGATGCCAATTTTAAGCAACAGCTTATTGCAGGTGCCGGAATTAAATTGCCTACCGGAAAAAATGATTTCAAAAATACGGCTGGTATCCGTTATTCTTCGCTCATGCAGGCCGGAACCGGCAGTACCGATGGTTTTGTTTACCTGAACTACCTGGCTGGCCTGGGTAAATTTGGTGCAAGTTTAAATACATCTTACAAGGTAAATGGCACCAACAGTCGTGATGAGGGAATTGCCAACAGTACAACCAGTTTTCTGAATATTTTTTATAAACAAAGTATCGGTAACGATTGGCAGGTTATGCCTTCGGCACAGTTCTTTTACGAGTATTCGGCCGGCGAAAAATACAAAGGACAAAAAACAGGTGAGCACGTAATGAACAATTTAATGGGCGGTATAGGTGCAGATATCTTTTATAAAAACGTTGCATTAAATATCGGGGTGCAGAAAAATATCTGGGAAGCCGAAACCGACCACCCAATGAGTGCTGGTAAGGCTTACGTTGGACTTACTTATAATTTTTAATCCATAAAAATGAAAAAACAAATCACGTTTGTAATGGGTGCCTTAGCGATCTTTTTCGCTGCCTGCAAAACCGAACCCAATGCCGAAGCCGTGCGTAAAGAGGTTTTAAACATCCACGATAAGTTAATGATTGACGGGGAGAAAGTTGTAAAAAACAAAATGAAGCTCGATACGGTGTTGCTTTCCGACCAACTGAAAAAATCTTCAGATTCTGCTACTTCAAAACAACAGGTACGCGACATAATTGCTCGTTTAAATGCTGCAGACGAGAAAATGATGGATTGGATGCATTTTTTTAAAGATGATTTTAAAGGCAAAACCGAGCAGGAAGACCTGGATTATTACAAATCGCAAATGATCAAAATCAGGGAGGTGGAAGATGGCTATATTAAAGTTACCCGCCAATCAGATTCAGTTTTAAAAGTTTATAATATTAAATAGTCAGATGTCGGGAGAAGGAAGATATGAAGCAAATCTGGCCATCGACTTATTAGTCACGAGTGCAAAGACCGAAAGCCAAAAGCTGAAGTGCAAACTCTACTTCGGTCTTCTCACTTCCGACCCTGGCCTTTACAAAAAAATAGATATGAAAAAATTAAGCATCATGATAATCCTGATGGGATTAGGCACATTCGCTGTAAATGCGAATACAATTATCACTAAACAAAAAGCAGCGGTGGTTGATTCCGCTAAAAAAGTAGTAACAGACCCGGTTTGCAAAATGAAAATAAAAGCAGCATCGGCAAAAACTACAGTTTACAACAAAACCACCTACTTTTTTTGTTCCGAAAGCTGCAAACAGAAATTTATAGCTGAACCGGCGAAGTATGCAAAAAAATAAACTTCTTCGTCACCCTGATCCGATAGCTATCGGATTTATTTCAGGGTCTCACCTATTGGTTAGCTGCTGAAATAAATTCAGCATGAAGATATCACAAACAAATTAGGTTGTATATTTACATTTTTAAATTCAAAACATGAATAAAATCATTTCTTATGCAGCAGCCAGTCTGTTGTTCGTTTCTATATTTACCGCTTGCAAACAAGAAAAAAAGCTTCCGTTTTATGGCGAACGCCACGCAGAAATCGTTAAAGATGCTGCCGGAGTAGAAAAAATTGATACCGTATACCAAACCATTCCCAACTGGGCTTTTTTAAACCAGGACAGTGTTTTAACCACCAATAAAGCAACGGATGGAAAAATTTACGTTGCCGATTTCTTCTTCACTTCCTGCACTACCATCTGCCCTACCATGCACCGCAACTTAATGACGGTTTATAACGATTTCAAAAGCAATCCGGATGTGATGTTCGTTTCGCATACCATCGATTTTAAATACGATAAACCATCAGCATTAAAAAAGTATGCTAAAAAACTAGGGGTTGATGGTCCGAAATGGCAATTTCTTTATGGCAGCAAAGACAGTGTTTACACGCTGGCAGAAAAAAACTATTTAGTTGCTGTTGGCGAAGATAGCACAGCAAAAGACGGTTATATTCACCAGGGTTATCTGGTTTTAATTGACAAAGACCGCCGGATCCGTGGCGCTTATGATGGTACTAAGGAAGACCAGGTTGAGCAATTAAAGAAGGACATTCCGGTTTTACTGGCAGAATACAAAAAGTAATAATCTAAATCGTCATTTCGATCCGATAGTTATCGGATGAAGCGAAGCGTAATGGAGAAATCTATCCTCATAGATTTCTCGGCTCCATTTCATTCCACTCGAAATGACGATTATCACAACAAAACATCCATGCGTAAGTACATCATCAACTCTATTTTTTTGCTTTCAGTTATTGCTGTTATCGTTTCCTGCCAGAATCAGGAGACCATTGATCTGCAAAATTACATGTCGAACGGAAAAGACATTTACAAGAGCAGGTGCCAGAACTGTCATGGTGAAAATGGAGAGGGCTTAGGCGAACTTGCCCCACCTTTAACCGATTCGGTTTTCTTAAAAACAAATAAAGAACGTCTGGCTTGTTTTATAAAAAACGGTGCTAACGAAACTTTAGTTATTCATGGCAAGGAGTACAAAGAAAAAATGCCTGCCTTCCCTGAGCTGGCCGATATTGATGTAGCGCAAGTAATGGTTTACATCACCAATTCTTTCGGCAATAAGCAGGGATTTGTACCTTATACAGCCGTTTCGAAGCAATTGCAGAATTGTAAGTAAATTTATTCTAAAGGAGCTGCCACCTTATTTTTTAAATTTATTGAGATGCTGAAATAAATTCAGCATGACGAGCATCTCTATTAAAATTTTGCATTTTTAGCGCCTTTCTGCTTAAAAAAACACATCTTTGCGCAAAATGCAGGTTGTTCTATCGCTGTCCCGATTTATCGGGAGAGAGGAAAGTCCGGGCAACGCAGGGCATCCCGCTTTCTAACGGAAAGGGGTTCAGGAATGAAAACCTGAATTACGGAATAGTGCAACAGAAAATATACCGTCCCGATTTTACATCGGGATAAGGGTGAAAACGTGCGGTAAGAGCGCACGAGCGCTACAGGCGACTGTAGCGGATTGTAAACCCCGGGAGTTGAAAGACCAAATAGGCTAACGCACGTAGGGCTGCCCGTCCGATGTTAGTGGGTAGGTCGTTAGAGATAAACGGCAACGTTTATAGTGGATAAATGATAGAAATCTTGAGCAATCGAGACACAGAACCCGGCTTATAGACCTGCATTTTTTTATTTTACTCCGCTAACAAAGCATTTTTCGTTTCGCTTAACTTCAAAGTTTCTTCAGCACCAAGCACCGGAAATTTTAATTCCAGATTTTTCAATCTATCTTCAATAATTTCGCTGATAGCCAAACGTGCAAACCATTTTTTATCAGCGGGGATAATGTGCCATGGCGATTCGGCTGTACTCGTTTCATTAATTGCATCCTGATAGGCTTCCATGTATTTATCCCACAAAGCCCTTTCTTTAATATCGCCGGAAGAGAATTTCCAGTTCTTGGTAGGGTCTTCTATCCTATCTAAAAACCGTTGTTTCTGTTCATCCTTACATACATTTAAAAAGAATTTAAGAATTACTGTACCATTGGCGGTTAAGTGTTGCTCAAAATTCCTGATACTTTGATAGCGTTGCTTCCAAAAATCCTTACTGATCTTTTTCACATCGGTAATCCCCGGAATATCCTCACTCAAAATATACTCGGGGTGTACTTTACATACCAGCACATTCTCGTAATGCGAACGGTTGTGTATCCCGATGCGGCCACGCTCTGGTAAAGCTTTATAATGCCGCCACAGAAAATCGTGCTGATATTCTTCTGAGGTTGGCACTTTAAAACTATATACCTGGCATCCCTGAGGGTTTAATCCACTCATAACATGCTCTATTGCACTGTCTTTTCCGGCAGCATCCATGGCCTGAAAAATAATCAGAACCGAATGTTTTCCGGATGCATACAATTTCTCTTGCAAATGGCTCAGTTCTATCTTAGAATTTACCAAAGCATCTTTTGCCTTTTCCTTATTATAGCCGCCGGTAAAGTCGGTTTTGTGGTTTTTTAATGAAAATTTCTTGTCTCCTTGTACAATTAATCCCTTAAATTCGTTCTTCATACCTATACACATTTTAAATAAACAGGTGCATCAATAATTTAAATATAGAACTAAAAAATAAGTAAATTAAATACGTTAATTTGCATACAGAGTTTTTTTATATTTAGCGCCTTAGCATTTACCAAAAGATCATCTTAACCAATATGTTTAAAGAGATAAAAAACAAGTACTTACGTTATTTTTCCATTGTTTTATTTTTTGTAATAATTTTCTTTTCTGCACTTCAACTTAATTTTTTGTGGCTGTTTGGCTATTCTCCCAGTGTACGCGACATTAAAGCGCCAACCTTGCGGGTTGGTTCAGAACTTTACACCGCCGATGGAAAACTAATTGGCAGATATTTTAAAGAGAACAGAACTCCGGTAAATTACGAAGAAATTGCCCCAAGTGTAATACAGGCATTGGTGGCTACGGAAGATGTACGTTTTTACAAACATTGGGGAATCGATGTACAGGCCGTAGGCCGTGCGGTGATTGGTTTAGGTAAAGATGGTGGTGCCAGTACCATTACACAACAACTGGCCAAAAACCTGTACCGCACCCGATACAATAAATCGCAGGGTTTATTGGTTAAAATCCCACTGGTACGCACGTTAATAGTAAAATTAAAAGAATGGATGACAGCGGTTAAGCTTGAATCCAACTATTCAAAAAACGACATCATTACGATGTACCTCAATACAGTTTCTTTCGGTAACAACACCTATGGTATTAAAACGGCCAGCAGGATTTACTTTGATAAAGAAGCCAAAGATTTAAGCACAACCGATGCAGCCATGCTGGTAGGGATGCTTAAAGGAACTACCCTTTACAATCCAACCAAAAACCCTGCTAAAGCACTTGAGAGAAGAAATGTGGTGCTTGCCCAGATGAACAAATATAAATACCTGAGCAAAGACAGCTTAACCGGTTTATCAAAAGAGCCCATTAAACTGAAAGAAGGTAAAATGCAGGATGGCAGCGATGGAGATTCTTATTTACGCGCAGCAGTGGCTAAATACCTCGAAAAATGGTGTACAGATAATGGTTACGATTTATACGAAGATGGGTTAAAGATTTATACCACCATCGATTCTAAACTTCAAAAATACGCTGAAGAAGCCGTTGCCGACCAGATGCGGATTTTGCAACGCAGGTTTTACAACGTATGGGGCAACGAAGATCCCTGGTACGATTCGGAGAAGCAAAAAGTAGATTATCCGGACAGAGCAATGAAGAACCTGCCGATTTATACCGCGTTGCAAAAGAAATTCCCTAATAATCCCGATTCTGTAACGGCTTATTTCAATAAAAAGAAAAGGATGCAGATTTTCACCTACAAAGGTGATCGCGATACCCTATTTTCTACTTTAGATTCGATCCGTTATTATGGAAAGATCATGAATACGGGTATGATGACCATGGAACCTGCCAGCGGAAAAATTAAGGTTTGGGTGGGTGGAATTAACCATAAATTCTTCAAATACGATCACGTTAACCAGTCTAAACGTCAGGCAGGCTCTACTTTTAAACCTTTCGCCTACCTTACTGCTTTAGAACAAGGCATGAGTCCTTGCGATAAGTTTACGGATAAACCAGTTAAGATTGCTTATCAGGATAAAGGCGAAACCAAATATTGGGAGCCTAAAAATGCCGATTACAGCATTACCTACCGCGAAATGAGCTTAAGATGGGCCATGGCCAGATCGGTAAACACCATTACTGCACAGGTTACCGAAAAGGTAGGCTGGGATAACGTAGTTAAATATGCACACGAATGTGGTATCGATAGCCATTTAGAGTCTGTTCCATCGGTAAGTTTGGGCTCAAACGATGTTACTGTTTACGAAATGGTGAAAGCTTATGCCACTTTTATGAATAAAGGCATTAAAACTGATCCGATTTTAGTGGAGAAAATTACCGATCAGGATAACAACTTAATTGACGAATTTAAGCCTAAAACCAAAAGGGTTTTAAGCGAAGAAATTGCCTGGTTAATGACCTACATGTTTCGTGGTGGTATGGAAGAACCCGGAGGAACTTCTCAGGCCTTGTGGGAATGGCCCGATTTATTTAGAAAAAATAACCAGATTGGTGGTAAAACAGGAACCTCATCCGATTATGTAGATGCCTGGTATATGGGCTTAACAAAAGATTTGGTAACAGGTGTTTGGGTAGGCTGCGACGAAAGAACGGCACACTTTAAAAATGGAGAACAGGGAGAAGGTTCGAGAACAGCCTTACCTATTTTTGCCAAATTTATGGAGAAAGTTTACCTCGATCCAAGTACTGGCTATACTTATGGTCCTTTTCCAAAAGCTACAGTTGATATTACCCGTACCTACAACTGCCCTAGCCCACAAATTGTTAGGGATACTACTTCAACCGATAGCGTAATGGTTGATTCGACCGAGTTTACAGTACCAGAAACTCCGGAAACAGCTACCCCTGTGGTGGTTGAACCTGAAGTGAAAAAGGAAGAAAAGAAACCAGAACCAGTTCAACCCCCACCTGCCGCAACTGTACCCCTAACTAAAAAAGAGGAACGCGAACTGAGAAGAAAACAGCGCCAGGAAGAACGGGAAAAGAAAAAAAACGAAAACAATAACGACAATTAAAGGATTTTCCTGCAATAAACTTTCGGCTAACCAGTTTTTGGTTAGCCAAAAGTTTAAAAAAATGTTAAAATTTCAATAGTATTTTAAACAATTACTATTTTTATTTTCCAAATCTCTTACAATTTCATTTTCGTAAATTACTGAACATCGATACTAAAACTACACATATGAAAATAGGCTCTACTTTATTAAAGCGATATTTTACTTTATCGCTCCTGCTTATTCTTTCACTCTCTGTAAAAGCCCAATACTTTGGCCAAAATAAGGTAAGGTATAAAAAACTCGACTTTGAGGTTTTACAAACTCCCCACTTCGAAATTTACTACTATCTTAAAAACCCTAAGCTCCTGAAACGCTTTTCGCAGGATGCCGAAACCTGGTACAAAATGCATCAGGAGGTTTTCAGAGATACTTTCTTAAAGAAAAATCCGATTATCCTTTACAACAACCACCCTGATTTTCAACAAACTACTGCTCTGAACGGAGAAATCGGAATTGGTACCGGTGGTGTTACCGAAGCCCTAAAAAACCGCGTTATTATGCCGATTATGGAGCTTAACAGCCAAACCAGACACGTTTTGGGTCACGAGTTGGTGCACGCATTCCAGTATCACATCTTATTGGAAAAAGATTCGATCAGCCTCGAAAATGTAGGACAAACGCCCTTGTGGATGGTTGAGGGGATGGCCGAGTATCTTTCTATCGGTAAAAAAGATGCCTTTACTTCGATGTGGATGCGCGATGCCATGTTAAATCGTGATATCCCTTCACTAAAAGACTTAACCAACTCCAATAAATATTTCCCATACCGTTATGGTCAGGCCTTCTGGACTTACATTGGTTCACAATATGGCGATACCACTATAGTTCCTTTATTTAAGAATACGGCAAAATACGGTTACGAGAATGCCATCAAATATACCTTTGGTTACGACGATAAAACCTTATCCGGCCTTTGGAAAAACTCGATTGATGCGCATTACAAACCCATGCTAAAAGCGGATAGTTCGCAGATAAAAATTACGGGAACTAAAATTATCGACAACAAAAATGCCGGCAATATGAACGTTGCCCCTGCCCTTAGTCCCGACGGTAAATACCTGGCTTTTATGTCAGAGAAAGACCTCTTTGGTATTGATTTGTTCCTCGCCGATGCCAAAACCGGACGGATTATCAGGAAACTAACCAGCCAGATTTCTAATGGCCATATCGATGATTTTAACTTTATAGAATCGGCCGGTGCCTGGTCGCCAGATAGTAAGCAGTTTGCTTTTAGTATTTTCAGTCATGGTAAAAATCAGATGATGATTGTTGATGTAGCCACTGGTTCTACGGTATCGCAAACGGCCATGGGAAAAGTGCAGCAATTTGGCAACTTAACCTGGTCGCCTAACGGAAAAGATGTGGCATTCTCAGGTATGGTTGAAGGTCAGAGTGATATTTTCTCTTACAATCTGGACACGAAAGTGATAACCCAGATTACCGACGATGTGTATTCTGATTATGCCCCCAGTTATTCTCCTGATGGCAAAAAACTGGTATTTTCATCAGATCGTGCAGCCATTCAGGCCAATACCGTAAATGCAGTGCTGCCAATCAATCTGGCTGTTTATGATATTGCTGCGAAAACAGTTAGCAATCTGAATGTATTTCCGGGTGCTAATAACCTCAATGCACAATTCTCTTCAAACAGTCAAAACATCTATTTCTTGTCAAACAGAGATGGTTTCAGAAATTTATACAAATACAACTTCGCCGATAATAGTGTAGATCAGTTAACCGATTACTTTACCGGTATCAGTGGTATCACCGAGTTTTCGCCAGCCATTTCAGTATCGGCAACCGATGATATTGTTTACAGTTACTACCGCTATCAGCGTTACACCCTTTATAATGCTAAATTAAGCAGCTTTAAAGCTAAACGCATTGGCAATCAGGAAGAAAACTTCGATGCTGCAATTTTACCTCCAATGGAGAATATTGGTGTTAACATCATCAATTCGAACCTGAATAACTTCGACCGATTCGAAAAAACGGTAGCCGATTCGATGAGAGTAGTGCCATACAAACCAAAATTCAGGTTAGATTATCTGGCAAACAGTGGTGTTGGTGTATCTACAAGCCGTTTCGGAACTGGTGTTTCGGGAGGTATTGTAGGTATGTTTAGCGATATATTGGGTACCAACCAGATCATTGCCAACCTTTCGGTAAACGGAGAAATCTACGATTTTGGAGGTTTAGTAGGTTATATTAACCAAAAAAGCAGAATTAACTGGGGAGTTGCGGTTTCGCACATTCCTTATGTTTCGGGGTTTAGCTCTTACGGTTTCGAAAAAGTGCCGGTTGGCAACAATCAAACCACCGACGCAATTAATTACCGTACCGATATCATCAGAACGTTTGAAGATCAGGTGCAGGTTTTTGGAGCCTACCCTTTTAGCAAAATACACCGGTTTGAGCTGGGGGGTGCCTTTTCGCACTACAGCTATCGGGTAGACCGTTATAGCAATTACTACAATCCTAACGGATTTTTTGTAGGGTCTGACCGCACAAAAATATCGAATGAACAGGCTTCCTTAGATTATGGTATTCCTTTTAATGCCTTCACCCTGTTTCAGTTAAACGCTGGTTTTGTTGGCGATAATTCGATTTTTGGATTAACGGCTCCGCTGGATGGTTTCAGGTACCGTGTAAGTGGTGAGAAATTCCTCGGAACCTATAATTTTGCTGGTGTAACTGCCGATTTACGCAAATACTGGAGAGCTAAACCTGTTACTTTTGCCGTAAGAAGCTACAACACTTTAAGAATCGGTAAAGATGCGGATAAACTTTACCCGATGTATCTGGGTTATCCATATTTACTCAGAGGTTACGAATCGAACTCTATATATAAAACCACATCGGCAAGAGCTTCTGAATCTTTTGATATTAACCAGTTAAGCGGAAGTAAAATTGCCGTAGTTAACTTTGAGGTACGCCTGCCATTTACAGGCCCGAAAAAACTGGCAGCTGTTCCTTCTAAATTTTTATTTTCTGATTTGAATCTTTTCTTTGATGCTGGTGTAGCCTGGACAAATGATACCAAAGTAGTTTTCAAAAGTGAACCAACTTATACAGATGTTCCTGTAAAAGATGATAGCGGTGCCGTTATTGGCTCTTACCAAACCACAAATGAGCGTGTGCCAGCGCTAAGTGTTGGTATATCGTTGAGGGTAAATGTTTTTGGCTATTTTGTACTAGAGCCTTATTATGCTATTCCTTTTCAGCGTAAAGATGTTAAAGCTGGGGTATTTGGTTTAACTTTTGCACCGGGTTGGTAATCAGCAAGCAAATTTAATAGCTGCAAAAAGAGCGATCAGATAACTGATCGCTCTTTTTGCAGGATATGTTTTTTTAAGATAGGCTATTGAATGATAACTTAACCTGATTGGTTATGTTTCGATGTAAAAGGATATTTTCAAAATCCAGCCCTATGGTTAAATCAATCCAGTCGGGGTTGCATGAGCGTACCAAACGCTCCTTTTGCATGCGGGTAAACCTGCTAATAGATTTAAAACGGACCAAAGCCTGGGCTTCAGATTTAAACTCTTCAAAGTAAACTAAACGGGTTAATTGCATTCCATTATCAAAGAATAAGTTTGGCATCTGTTTGTAGAAATCCAAAGTCTTAATCAAATCAGAACTCATGCCTACGTGCATGCTGGTGCGATTTCTGTCGGTAACGATGTAAACAAACTTTTTCATGATCTTATGTTTAAAAATTAAAACTAAACTATTTAGTATATCTTCTTGCAATTCAAAATAATATTACTAACTTTATGAGCATAAAATTACTAACTATTTTAGTAATTCCAAATTTATTTTAAAATTTATTTTTATGTCAAATATTTCAAATAATTTAAAGTACCTCAGGAAGAAAAAAGGCCATACACAGCAAAATTTCGCTGATATTATGGAAATCAAAAGATCTTTAATCGGTGCCTACGAGGAAGACCGTGCTGAGCCTAAATATGAATTACTAAAAAAAATAGCAGAATATTTTGACTTAACCATTGATGAATTTATCAATGAAAAAATTTCGGACAGCTGGAAACCGAAGCCGAAAAGCCAGGGATCGAACCTGCGGGTACTGAGCATTTCAGTAGATCAAAACGATCGGGAAAACATCGAGCTTGTGCCGGTTAAAGCCAGCGCTGGTTACCTGAATGGTTTTTCAGATCCACAATATATAAGCGACCTGCCTAAATTCCAGCTACCTCTTCCCGCTTTAAGGCAAGGTACTTTCCGTGCATTCGAAATTATGGGCGATAGCATGTTACCTGTTCAGCCGGGTAGCGTAATTATTGGCGAATACCTCGATAACTGGAACGAAGTAAAAACCGGCGAAACCTATGTCATCATTAGCAAAAATGAAGGTGTAGTATATAAAAGAGCTGGTAACCGCTTTAAAGAAAACAAAGACCTGAAATTAATTTCCGACAATAAGGTTTATGATGCTTATACCATTGCGGCCGAAGATATTTTAGAAATCTGGAAAGCAAAAGCCTATATTTCTACTTCTCTACCAGAACCTGCACCAGATCCAACCATGGAGACCTTAACCCAAATGATGGCCCAAATGCAGAAATCAATTTCGCAATTGAACAAGAATTAACATTTTTTAACAGGCTCCGATTAAACCGTTTACGTTTTTTTATATCTATCAGTTTAACAAACACATAAAAAAATTAAACATGAAAAGAGCAATTTTAACCATAGCAATTGCAGTGATGGGTTTAACAGCTGCATTTGCTCAACAAGACACAACAAAAAGGGCAAGAAGGCAAATGCCTAAAATGACCGCTGAACAGCGTGCTGAAAAAGTAACGGCCAAAATGGAAAAAGAGCTAAGCTTAACAGCCGATCAGAAGTCGAAAATTTATGCCATCCAGCTGGAAAATGCAAAAACCATGGATACCTGGAGAAAAGCCGATCAGGGCGATATGAAAGGTAAAATGAAAGAGCGCAAAGCAGCTTTGGATGCACAAAAAGCTAAAATAGATGCCGTTTTAACTGCCGATCAAAAAACTAAAATGGATGCATTCCGTGCAGAAGCCAAAGAAAAAGCAGGTAAAATGAGAAGAGGACTGGGACAGCACAAAAAAGATAAAGCTCCGGTTGTTTCTAATCCACCGGCACAAGGTTAATTTGATATATTGGTTTTAACCTCCAGGGTTAATTCGTCATATTTTAGAAAGCGTTCTGATTATTCAGCACGCTTTCTGTATTTTTGGCCAATGCGTAAAATCGAGCAATTCCTTAACAGCAAACTTCAGGAACGGAAAGATAACCTTTCTATCAGAAACCTGTCTACCAACCTCCCTCCTGTTGATTTTTGTTCAAATGATTATCTGGGTTTTGTCCGCTCGGTCGAATTACAGCAACTTGTTTCCGCTTTAACACAGCAACTTCCTGATTATAAAAATGGTTCTGGTGGTTCGCGCTTACTCAGCGGTAACACCAGCTACATAGAAGAAACCGAGCATTTTATTGCCAGTTTCCATGGTGCAACAAGTGGTTTAATCTTCAATTCGGGTTACGATGCCAATGTTGGCCTTTTATCCAGCATTCCACAACGTGGCGATACCATCATTACTGATGAACTGGTTCATGCCAGTATTATTGATGGTTGCCGTTTAAGCCATGCTACCCGCTACAAATTTGCCCACAACGACATAAATGCACTGGAAACAAAACTCAAAACAGCGCAAGGAAACATCTTTGTGGTGGTAGAAAGTGTTTATTCAATGGATGGCGATACTGCTCCACTAACAAGTATAGCTGCACTTTGTGAGCGATATGCAGCCAACTTAATTGTAGATGAAGCTCATGCCACCGGTATTTTTGGCGAGATGGGTAAAGGTTTGGTACAACAACTCAACCTTAGCCATAGCGTATTTGCAAGCATTGTTACTTTTGGCAAAGCCATAGGCGCGCATGGGGCAATAGTACTGGGTAGTCCAAACCTGCGCCATTACCTCATTAATTTTGCACGGTCGTTTATTTACACTACCGCAGCACCCATTCATAATATCATTACTGTAAAAGCAGCCTACCAGTTATTGGGTAAAACAGATCACACGATCATTCATCAAAAGATAGCGCTCTTTAGAAAATTGCTTAAAGCAAAAAATATAGCGGCCTTAGATAGCGAAAGTGCGATACAGGGCATTTTATTTTCATCGAACGAGCGTGCTAAGCAAGCAGCAAAAACTTTACAACAGGCAGGCTTTGATGTAAGGGCGATTTTAAGTCCAACGGTTGCGCTGGGCAAAGAGCGCTTACGCATTTGCCTTCATACTTTTAATACCGATGATGAAATTACCTCATTGGTTAATCACCTAAACGAATTTCAACTTGATGGCTAAATATTTTATTACCGGCATTGGCACCGGCATAGGCAAAACACTGGTTAGTGCAATTGTAACAGAAAAACTAAAGGCCGATTACTGGAAACCAATCCAATCGGGCGACCTCGATACCAGCGATAGCCTAACCATTAGCAGCTTAATTTCCAACACTAAAACTGTTATCCACCCCGAAAGCTACCGCTTAACGCAGCCCTTATCTCCACATTTATCGGCCAGATTGGATGGAATTGAAATTGACCTTAATCAGATTCATATACCTGTAACAGAAAACAACCTGATTATTGAAGGCGCTGGTGGTTTAATGGTTCCTTTAAACGAAACCGAACTGATTATCGATTTAATTAAAAAACTGAATGTTGAAGTGATACTGGTATCGCAAAACTACCTGGGCAGCATTAACCACACTTTATTATCGCTCAATCTGCTAAAACTATATGGTATTCCGGTTAAGGGAATCATCTTTAATGGTGATGAGAATGCGGAAACTGAGAGGTACATCCTGCAGTATAGTCAGGCAAAAAAACTGGGTTATGTTCCTCATTTAAGCCAGATTGATCGGGAACAGATCGCACTAGCCGGCGAATACATTTCGCTTTAAAACCTTAAAAAATCAAAACCAATTGTCATCCTGAGGGCTAATTTATTGGATAAAAATCAATATTAGTTACAGGCCCTTCGGAGTCGTTATTTCGAGCGATATGCGCATAGTAAATAACCACGCAGTGCTCAGCGAAGCTAAATCTTTCTTTATAGATTTCTCCGTTCCGCTACCGGTGAAAAACCGGTTGATTTCAGTCGAAATAACGATTCTTCTGTTGGGTCTGTCAATGGTAGCCTGTCGAAGGACTTCAATAAGCAATTTTGAAGCATTTCGACAGGCTCAACGGGACAATCTTAAAAATAAATTGTTGTTTGGAGGCATCCTCCCAATTAACGTTCTGTTAAATAGCCAGTCTTTTTAAGAAAATCGGCCCATACCTGATAGCCTGCAGGAATAAGGTGCAAGCCATCTTTAGTCAGCTCAGCTCTTAAATGTTTATCCCGATCTGTAAAGTTCGGATAGAGATCGATAACGGTTACGTTCTTTGCCGCAAATTGTCTGATCTGATCATTAAGCCACAAAATGTGTTCGTCTTTACCATAATGGTTTTTAAACTTTTCGAAGGCACTATTCACAGGTAAAAGCGTATTGAAATAGATATGGGTTTTCTTCGATCCCTTTCTTATTCTGCTGATGATGCTTTTATAATTCCTTAAAATTACACTATCCGGAATGTTTCTCGAAATATCGTTGATTCCAATCAGAATGAAAATTTTAGCCGGTTTACCATCAATCACATCCTGCAAACGCTCCAATACCCCAAAGGTAATATCGCCCGAAATCCCCCTGTTTTTAGCCTGTGGCAAATCCAATAATTTAGCCCAATCGGTACCAGCGGTAATGCTGTTGCCCAGAAAAACAAAATCCTTTTTCGATTTCGGATCAGCTTTAAACTTTGCAACCAGCTCTACATATTTACCCGGACGATAAGTGCTATCCCATTTTATTACCTGCGCCTGTACCGGTTTGAAATTTAACAGTACAAGTGCAAAAGCAAAAACCAGTAACTTATTCAAAAATTTTTCCATCTTATCAGTTTAAAAGCCTAAAATACTATTTTGCCTGTACTAAAACATCCGGATAATCAGAAATAATACCATCTACCTTTAGAGCTTTCAGCTTTTGTACATCGTCCAGAGTATTGGCTGTCCACGGGATAACTTTAACACCATCAGCATGCGCTTTAGTTACCAGTTCTTCGGTAACCATTTGCCACACCGGACTTAAAATAAATGGCTTAAAGCCTAAATCGGCAATATTTTCTTCATAAGTTTTTTTATTGGCCACAAGAAAAGAAGTTTTAACGGCCGGGTACTTTTGGTGAATCAACTGAATGGTTCGCTTATCAAACGACTGGATAACCACAAAAGGAGTAATTTTCTTGCTGTTAATTACTTCCATTAAAAGTTTAACAAAAGTTTCCGGGTCGGGATTGGTTACCCCATCGCCCTTTTCGCTGCATTTGGTTTCGATGTTATAAAAAAACTGTTTACGTTTATTGGCTTTAATATCGCGTTGCACCGCATCAATTAAATCGGCCAGCAAAGGCAGTTGTGTTTTTTCTTTTTTCTGTTGCGGAAAAAGTGCATAATATTTACTTCCGATATCGAATTTCTTAATCTCATTGTAATTCATCCCAAAAATCGGGTATTTACGTGCATCTGATTCCGGAATTTCTTTCCCTTCGGGTGTAAGCATAAATGCCGGACTTAAATAATCATCGTGCGTAACCACTACCTTGCCATCTTTAGAGATGTGGGTATCCATCTCCAGAGTGGTTATGCCTTCAATTTTCATTGCGTTAAGCATGGCTGCAATGGTATTTTCGGGCATTAACCCGCGTCCACCGCGATGTGCTTCTGCACTGAATTTCGGAAATTCTGCTGTTTTTTGGGCAAACACATGGCCACCGAACAAAGATACCGCAATGAATACGGCTGATACATTTAATTTCATGGTATATTGTTATTTCTATTTTAAAATAGGTTCGGATAATCGGTCATTATTCCATCTATTTTTAAAGCTTTTAACTTTTCTATTTCTTCTTGGGTATTAACTGTGGCTGTTAAAACCTTTACCCCATCGGCATGTGCCTTGCCAATTATCTCTGGATTAAAATCTTTGTAAGATGCCCCGATAATAAAAGGCTTAAAACCCAGTTCTTCAATGTGTTCTTCGTAGCTTTTATTATTGTTAACCAGATAATTTAGCCTTACTTCTGGATATTTTTGATGGATAAACTGTAAAGCCCGCTTATCAAAAGACTGGATAACCGTATAATTCAGTATCCCTTTTCTTTTAACTACTGCCAAAACCAGTTCTGCAAACTTTTCGGGCTTAGGATGCAGCACATCATCGCCTTTCACAGTAGATTTAATTTCGATATCGTAAAAGCATTGTTTCTTATGGTTGCTTTTAATGTAATGCTGAACAGAGTCGATCAAATCGCCTAAACGCGGAATATAACTTTTAACCTGTTGTTGCTGAGGAAATGCATCGTAGGGTTTTGCTCCCACAATAAAGCTTTTAAGGTTATCGTAGTTAAGCTGATAAACCGCATATTTCTTTGCATCTGCTTTCGGTATTTCACTACCGTTGGGCAACAGTGTAAAAGCCCGGCTCAAATAATCATCGTGTGTTACCACCACTTCGCCATCTTTGGTAATATGGGTATCCATTTCCAAAGTAGTTACCGGGTAGTTCTTCAACGTAAAAAGCATAGCCGGAATGGTATTTTCGGGCATTAATCCCCTGCCGCCCCGATGCGCCTCTGCACTAAATGCAGGGTATTGAGTTGCTTGAGGAGCCATATTAAGTTTACGGGCCGCCAAAGTACCCAACAAAATTAAACCATAAAGCGTTACAGCGGTTTTCATCGGTTTTTATCCTTTAATTTCTGCTTCAAATTTCTCACCGAAACGATCGGTCGCAACCACCTTTACGTTTTTAACGCTGGGCTCAAAATGTGCTAAAAATAAGTGATCGGTTGAACGCGGTTCTACAAACGGCCTTGGATTAGGCAATTTATCGCCTTTATACAGCTTTACTGCCAGCGGATCATAACCATCTTGTTGTGCTAAAGTGCCCATTGGCTTACCATCGAGGAAATATTCTACTTTCCAATCGGGATCGTAGTTCCAAACGTTTGCAATCAGCCTTTTCTGGTTGGTTAAGGTATCGACGTAAATATCCAGTTGTTCTTTCCGATCTCTACCTGTCGATTTGTAATACCATTTCAGTTCGGTTCCGTCAACTTTGTAAACACCATAACCACGCGGGGTTCCATCTTCACAAATCGGGCCTGTCCACCAGCCGCCACAAACCGTACCATGGTTATGCTCGTAAATTCCGTTTTTGATTACATTTTTATTAAAGTGGGTATGCCCCGACATGATGTGGATGTTTTTGAAATCTTTTAAAACGGCATAGAAATCAGCATTATTTTTTACTGAATTGTGTACCGGAATATGCAAACAGATAATCAATAACGCATCTTTAGGCACAAACTGTAAATCTTTGGCCAGCCATTCTAATTGCGTTGGAGTGATGTAGCCATCGTAGGTACGCTCTACACCTAAATAGCGTACATCATCTAAAACTACGTAATGCGCCTTGCCCCTGTTAAATGAGTAATATGTTGGTCCGTAATGCGCCTGGAAAGTCCTGTCGGAAGTATCGTCTCCACCCTGCCTGTAATCCTGATCATGGTTACCCAATGCCTGGAAAAAAGGAATACCAATTTTGGCTATGGCTTCATCGTAGGCAGGGAAAAGATCAAAATTATCCCAAACCAAATCACCTACTCCAATTCCATGTACGGGTGTTTTACCCATGCTTTTTACTACCTCGCGGGTATCAGGCACAGAGGTTTCCATCATTTGTGCCACATCTTTTTTATTCTTTACCTGCGGGTCGGCCCAAATAATAAAGTTATGTTTTTCATCATTCTGTTTCAGCGGCTTAAGGTCGAAATTTAATTTTCCGGCAGTATCTGGTTTGTAATAATGGCGCGCGATGCTGCTTTCGGTTTTAAATTCATAACCAGCAGGCGTACTGATCCATACAAAACGGGCCAGTTCGTGGAGTTTTATTTCATAATTACCGCTTTTATCGGTTTGCACTACGCTGTAACCATCAGAAATTACAACCCCGGCAACCGCTTTGCCCTTACTGGTTACGGTTCCGCTTACCAAACCATCAACAGCAAACAGCGACGAGGGGAAGGATTTTAAACTAACGAATAAAGTTGTGGTTAATAAAGTTGACTTTTGTATAAAGGATCTTCTGTTCATTGATTTTTATTGATCTTAAATCATATAGATTAAGTGGTTGCAATATTAAGAAGGCCAGTTCTCGCTGGCCTTCTCATTTTTTTATTTATCGATTAAGGTGGTAACGCTTCCTGTTTCTATATCACTAAGTACCGAGGTATTGGTCAATACAACGCTAATCATTGTCCGCGCCGATTCCCATCCACCTTTATTGGCCCTGTAAACACCTCCTAATCTGGCGAAACTTACAGCAGTTGGGAAACCTGCAAAACGCTTATCGTTTCCATTTGTTCCCTTTCCATAATACTCTTGCGCTGATGTTCCGGCGTAAGTACTAAATTTATCAGTAATCGTAATTCTGAATCCATATTCAGGAGGGCCTGGTGTATAATAACTTCCATTTGCCCCACCATAAAAGATTACATCTAATGGAACAGAGTTTGGAGTTATATTGGTACCTTCAAATATGGCGATACCCGCAACGTTTCCGCTATTAGCCAACAGGTTGCCTGTTACATCTCCAACACCATTTGCGCCCGGCACAGTAGTATAATTCACACTTGCAATCCATTTCGATGCAGGTATAACTGTTGAGGCTGAACCGTTAATACGCTGGCCTGCTCCACCAACATAGAAAAAGCTTCCTTTTTTTACTGAACCAGAGGTAAGGTTAAATTTGTAAGTCCTCAATGCACCTGTGTTCCACCCTTGCGTAGGAAAAGTAGTTGCCCCAGCATTATTATTGGTATATACTGAAAATGGAGTAACTGCAAAATCAATATCCTTTGTTGCTAAAAACTGAATGTATTCATAATTCCCATCTGTTCCGTTGGGATCCACATGAAAACCAGAAATAATTGCTGGCGAAAGTTTAGGCATTGCAACATAAAAGAAGTCTTCTATTGCTCTCATTCTATATTCGATCTTTTTTGAAGCCCCCGTGCCGGTAACATAAACTATACCGGTAAAGTTACCCGATGGCTGAACAGCGGTATTGGCAAAAGTAGCATTAGCACTGGTACGCAAGGTTGCAACCCCGAAACCATCATTTAGGATTTTATCTCCCGAATAAACGACACCACTAGCAGGCTCTGGATCATATACAGCACTATTAATGGCTACCAGCGTGCTTTCATAACGATCTGGATTAGCTAAAATAGTACTCGTACTTGCTGCCTGAAGCTTAATGATTCTACCCGATGCAACTTTGGTAACAGCAGAACTTGTTAAACCAGTGATTTGTAAAACCCCATCTACCCTTTTCAATACACCACCGTCAAGTTTGATATGCAATGAATCTCCAGGAATAAAATTTGAAGCAGCCGCTCCAATATTAAAGGAAATGCCCCTGAGTGAATCTGCGCTACCATTAATGCGGCTATTTTGCAAAGCAATTAATCCTGCTACAGAATTACCCGATCTAAAATCAGAAACCACCACACCTCTAATACTTGTAGCACCACCTATGGCATCGGCATTAAGTGCAAGATCTGTTCCTTTATAGTACCTTCTTAAATCAAAGTTGGAAATGAAACCACTTTCTGAAAACTTATAGCGATAGTCGTCATCCCGTTTGCAGCCTGTGTAAATCACAACAGTAATGGCCAGCAAAAGAAAATATTTTAGTTTATTTTTCATCATCAATAGTATTTAAGGTTTTTGCCACCACATTAGTGTATTAACATCATCTGCTCCCTGTGCAGCCAGAACATTTTTATAATTAGTTGGATTTGTAGATTGTACAAGTATCGGATAGTATAGACGAACCGGCATTTTTCCACCATTTAATAAACTTGCTCCTTTCGGAAGCAGTGGATGCCCGGTTCTCGTGTATTCAAACCATTGCTGAAAATCTACTAAAAACAATGCATAATATTTTTGCAGGTGAATCTGCTCCAGTTTACTGTTAGCACCAACCGTTTTACTATCCAATGGTAATGCGTTGTTCCAGTTAAAATCACCTTTCGAAGCATAATCTCTTACTGATGCGTCATTACCGTTTGCATATAATGACGGAATCCAGTAGTTAATTCCATCTGCTATACCTTTATAATAATAGTTTTCGCCAGTTCCGTTAATCCAGCCTCTTGCTGCCGCCTCTGCCAAAATAAAATCAACTTCTGCCACATTCATGATCACTCCTGTTGAAGCGTCTGTTTGCAAACTGAATGGATTACCAGATTGTGCATCAGAATAAAAATAAGCCTGTTTTGCTGGTGCTCCGCTACCTATCGCATAGGCGCTTGGCACACCAACGTATCCTGCCGGTCCTGAAGCTATTCCCCATCTGTTTACCCCGTTTTTTCCATATGTAGGATTTATTCTAGGATCAGCCCAGCTGGTTAGATTGTTGATGAAGAAATCAACGATGGCAGATGCCCTGAAATCGGCCGGCCTAACACTAACCATAAATGGCGATGAATATACAGCCGTACTGCTATTTGTACCATTCCAAAGAATTTTAGCTGTATGGGTATTATCAGTCATAATTGGATACTTGGCAGGGTTAGTATCTACCATTTCTTTTATTTTGGCTATAACCTGCGCACTTACTTCTGCTTTACCAGAAATACGCAGCAACAACCTTAAATACAGGGAGTTTCCAAATCTGCGCCATTTATTAATATCACCGTTATAAACCGGATCACTGTTGGCCACAATAGTCTGACCTGCCGAAAGAAGTGCATTTGCTTCTTCCAGTTTATTCAGCAACGACATATAAATATCTTTCTGCTTATCAAATGCTGGCTCTAAAGTACCAAGCTTACCCTGATTTGCTTCTGTATAAGGTACATCGCCATAAGTATCGGTTAGCAATTGCATAGTCCACGCTTCTGCAATTCTTGAAATCCCCTGATATGAAGTGTTAATTGTACCTTTTTCGCTGGCAATGATATTGATATCTTTTATATTGGTCAATTCAGAATACCATGAATTCCACATCGCATCAGATAGTTGCCTCCTGATATCATACCTGTAAATCCTGCCTTCCAGCACCTCATCCAAAGTAGAAACTGTAACTTGCATTAGTTCGTTGTTAATGCTCCGGTTACGAATTAAGTTTGCACTTAATACGTTTGTTAAAGTAGGTGCCAGCAATTTTTCTGCTGCAACTTTAGGCACACCTATTGGATCTGTATTGATTTTATCGAAATCTTTCTTGCAGGAGAAAAATGAAGTCCCCATCACTAGTAAGAAAGCATAACCTGTAATATTTTTAATTTTTTTCATTTTCTTATTAGTTTATTCCCACTACTAAACGTGCACCAAAAGTTCTGGTTGATGGCAATTGCCCAACTTCAAAACCTTGTACAATATCGCTACCCGATAAAGTACCAAACTCTGGATCGAAAGCTGGCCATGGCGACCAGGTATACAAGTTACGTCCGTATACACCCAGGGTTAAACGGCTAAGGCCTAAACTCGAAGTCAGCCTTTTAGAGAATGTATAATTAAGACTTGCTTCCCTGAATTTTAGATAATCTGTTCTGAAAGTACTTCCTTCAGCATTGGTAGAGCCGTACATCGCTTCATAAAATGCACCGATATCAGTTGCTACCGTTGTATTAGGACTATAAGTAACACCATCTGCATTTAACATTACACCTTCTCCAATTAAGCCACCATATCTTCCAGGCAGTGTTAATTTTAATTTACCAAGACCGGCCATTCTTGCAAATGTTAATGAGTGTGCAACGGCACCGAGCTGTGCATCAAATAAAACATTTGCAGTAAAACCTTTATAGGTTACACCAGTACCAAAACTAAATCTGAATTTAGGCATGGTATTTCCGAGGTATTTTAATTGTGTTTGATCCACAATAGCTTTACCAGTATTATCGAATACCACTTGTCCGTCAGGCGAACGCTTTAATCCAAAACCGTAAATATCACCTAAACTACCTCCAACATTTGCTACAATTTGAGTACCTCCAAGTGGCCCTGTACGAAGTATTACCGAGCTGTCAGCAAGTTCTCTAATGGTATTTCTGTTTGCCGAAAATGTTCCGTTAACCGTCCATTTAAACGATTTGCTTTGTAACGGCGTAGCATTTACAGACATTTCCAAACCTTTGTTATCTACACGCCCGGCATTAAATATGGCAACTGAATAACCTGTAGACCTGTCAATCGAGCGGCTTAATATCTGATTTTTGGTATTTCCGGTATATGCAGCAAAGTCAAAATTCAACCTGCTTTTAAACAACCTCAATTCTGCACCTATCTCAACAGTAGTTGTAGATAGCGGTTTTAAGTTAACATTTGGAAGTATGCTTGGGTTTGTCATTGCCTCTCCCGGATAAATCCCGTTAGCAGCAAGGGTATAATTATAGGCAGTACGGTATGGGGTTGTTCCACCGCTACCAACCTGAGCAATTGATCCACGTAGTTTTAAATAACTGATTTGTGAAGGCATTTTCCAGAAATCTGAAGCAATGAATGATAAACTTGCAGATGGATAAAAGAAACCAACATTATCTGTACGAAGCGGAGATGCAAGCGTACTGTTCCAATCCTGTCTGCCGGTAAAATCTAAAAACAAATAATTTTTTAGTGAGAGCGACAGTGTACCGTACAAACTGTTGATATTGTAACGGGCTGTATCAGGTACAGATATTAATGGATTTTGATTGTTTTCCAGACTATAATCGCCAGGAACAACCAATCCATCAGCACGTAACTCCGATTTGTAATACCTGTTTCTTAACTGGCTACCTCCTACTGTTGCAGAAAGTTTAATATCTTTTGTTAGCTGCTTGTTATATCTTAATAAAAAGTCAGCATTGACTTCGTACGAATTTATATCCTGAACCCTAAAAGATCCCTGAGCAAATTTTGCTCCTGCAGCATCCCACGGGCGACGGGTTTCGCGGATATCATGATTATAATCGATTGATGAGCGCACCAATAAGCTTAAATCGTTGGTAAAATTGTAAGTTGCCTGAACATTTCCCAAAACACCATTTCGTCTCTGACCGTTTAAATATTGTTCAGAAATTGCATAAGGACCTTCAGGGAAACTCGAAGTTAAATCAACAAATTTCCGTTGCTCTTGGCCGGCCACCCAATAATTTTTAAACCAATCTAAATTCATATTTGGATGAGCAAACATGAACCAATACATTAAAGACTGATTGCCATAACCTGTTGCTGGCAAATTATCGCTATGCCTGTTATTGTAGCTGGCCTTAAAAACAAGATTTAGTTTTTTAGTGATTTTGCTATTTCCCGATAAAGCAACCGAAGTACGTTCTAAATTGGTATTAGGAACGATCCAGTCGTTATCGCCATGGCTTGCAGTAAAGCGTAAACCTACTTTTCCGGCGTTTCCATCTAAGCTAACAGCATTGGTATTTTCTACACCTGTTTTGAAAAATGCATCTAAAGCATTTGGATATGCAACCCAGGGCGTACGGGTTGTACCACCTTTTTGAGTAACAGGGTCGTACTGAAAAAACATACTTGTACCATCAAATCGTGGACCGTAAGTTGAACTCGTTGCATGAGTATCAGCCCCATCAGCATTCGTACCAAAACTATAATAACTTGCACCACTTACCCCTGCGCCATATTCCTGCTGAATATCCGGTCCTCGGTTAATTTGCTCGAAAGCCTTATTAGAAGTGTATGTAATGTTAAACTTTTTCTTATTGCTACCCGCAGATTTGGTGGTAATTACAATTGCTCCGTTTGCTCCCCGCTGGCCATAAAGCGCAGATGCCGCCGGCCCTTTTAGCACAGTTACATTTTCAATATCATCAGAGCTTAAATCGCTAAGTGCACTACCAAAATCGGTAGGTAAAATATCTCCCGATGTTCCATAAACACCACCACCAGTTCCGGCAGTACGTTTTGCACTGCTGCTGGCTACAACTCCATCAATAACAATCAGCGCCTCATTATCTCCGGTTAAATTATTTTCTCCGCGTAGAATAATTTTATTAGATCCTGCCAAACCGCTATTGCGAACCAGGTTCAATCCTGCTACTTTTCCTGATAGTGCATCAGTCCAGTTAGTCGCTACTGCATTTGTAAATGCCGAACTATCTAAAGTTGTAATAGCATAACCCAGCGCTCTTTCCGAACGTTTAATCCCCAAAGCTGTAACAACAACCTCATTTAATTCGCTGGTAGAAGACTGAAGCCTCACTACCGCATTATTATCATTGTTATTATAAACCTTTACAAGCGCTTTGTAACCTACCATATTGTATGAAACGGCGGTTCCTTTTGCAACGGTAATTGTATAATTTCCTTTCTCGTTGGTTACCGCCAAAAACTTCTTTTTGCTATCGGTTATGGTAGTACCAATTAACACTTGTCCATCCTGATCATCCAACACAGTACCTTTAATTACTATATTTTGTGCCGGTGCCTGCGCAAAACTCTCATTAATGAGAACAAACTGAGCCATCAATACACAAACCAAAAGGCTAAAGCGTTTTAGTTTATCCATACAAAAAGTACTACTTTTCTTTTGGCCACAATCGGGGCTGCTTTTCTTTTCATGCAAAACGCACTGATGCCACGAAATTTGTTGAGTAAAATTTTTAATCATAATTGTTATCGTATATCCGGTTAGTAATAGGGTTCATAATTTCGATTTATTTCGTCCGGATTTGCGGGCAAAGTAAGCCTGTTTATGTTAAAAATATGTTAAGCAAGTATTAACGTATTAAAGACGACAGCGAAATATTGCGTTTTATTTTCGTTTATCTTACTTTATATTTCATTAATTAAAATTATAAAAACAAATCGAAAGTAAAAATAATAAAACACAGCAATAGTTTTTTTTTCTATTGAATGTTTAAAAAGACACGAATTTGGAGGTTTACCAAAAGAAAGACACGACCAATTTATATCAAAACTGATCTAAAAAATGAGCTAAAAGCGCTAAATAAAGGAAAAATAGCTATTAATGCTTACAAATAAACAAGACTCCACTGTCGCGTAATAATTTCATTACACACCGAAACGGGATGTAAAAAAGGATAGCAACAAAACGAAACATTTAAGTGTAACATTTATATGCCAACTCAAATCGAAAGCTAAAGAAACACAATTATCAGGCTTTTACATATTCAAAAACATGCTTCATGTAAAGTTTACGTAAAGAGAAAGTGCGCTCAAGTGCGATTAAAATAATTACAGGGAATATTAAAAAACCAAGCAGGTTGTAGGTGTAGAAAAAGAAGCCAACAATGAGGATTAACCTGAAACATTCGAGGTAATAAATCCATTTCCGTTGTTCCAAAAGTGCGCCAATATTAATCAGCGTTACCAAAATAAAGATGAGTATAGCTACCTTGTTCAGCGTAGTTAAGGAGCTGTATATCAAAGTTGTGCCAGTAAGCATGGTTACTACCAAAATGAGCTGTAGGTTTAAATAGGTTTTAAACTTAGGCCTGGCTATATCCTGCGTTTTGTTTTGAAAATAACGTTCTTCCAAAACCGGGCGAATATTCTGATCCATTAAAGCCGGACTTCCAAAAACAGCATTCCATTTGGCTTTAAATCCTTCTGCACGGCGGTACGCCTCTCCTATCTCTAAGTAATAATGAAAATGTTGCCACAGAAAACTATAGCTTTTAATGGGATGCGTTAGCCCATACTTGGGTGCTTCCTCTTCTGTCTGGAAAGTCCCGAAAAGTTTATCCCAGAAAACAAAAACGTCACCATAATTTTTATCCAGGTATTTTTCATCCGACGCATGATGCACGCCATGCAAAGAAGGTGTAATCAGTACATTTTCCAACCAGCCAATCTTTCCAATCAGCTGTGTATGCGTAAAAAAAGAATAAGCTCCATGCGCCAGTAATATGGTAATAATCATATTGGGATGAAAGCCGATTAACGGTAGTATACACCAGAAAACATTGCGAAAAACAGCCTGTATGGTGGTAATCCGCGCAGCTGCCGAAAGGTTAAACTCTTCGCTCTGGTGGTGTACAATGTGGGCAGCCCACAAAAAATTAATTTCGTGCCCCAACCTGTGGTACCAATACCAAACCAGATCGGTTGATAGCAGCAGTAAAATCCATACATACCAGGCGGTAGAAATATTAAACAGGGCATAATTAGCATATACCCACTGGTAAACCTGATAAAAACTGGCTGCAATGAATAAATTCAGTAAACGTTCGGCAATACCTACACTTAAATTTGCAACCGTACTTTCGTATTTAAAAACCTTAGCCCTTTTTTGGTGCTGAGCAATTTTAAATTCAATAAAAACGAAAATAAAAAACGCAGGAATAGCAAATGCGAGGTAGTTTACCGTCATAACACTTTTAATATTTTTTTAAGTTTAACGTTGCAAACATAATTATATTCTACTAAATACATAGATTTTATAGATTTATTTTATTACATATTGATTACCACTATATCTATTTATAGTTTGCCATTTTAAAATATTTACAGAACTTCGATCCCATAAAGACATACTATGGCTACACAGAAAAAAGTTGACAATAACAATATATTATCTATCGATATTGGCGGCACAAGTATTAAATCGGTGTTGTTGGATGAAAGCGGCAACATGCTTAATGAATATGTAAAAAGCAAAACTCCACCAGAGGCTACACCTAAGGATATTGTTAACGGGATAGCAGAACTGGTTAAACCTTTTCCCAAAACCTACAACCGGATTTCTATTGGTTTTCCGGGTTACGTTAAAAATGGTGTAGTTAAAACTGCCCCTAACCTGGCAAAAAACAAATGGGAAGATATTGATCTTGCCCAACGCGTGGCCAATGTACTGGGCCACCCTGTGCGTTTGGTTAACGATGCCGACCAGCAAGGTTTAGGTGTGGTTGCGGGTAAAGGCTTTGAAATTGTTTTTACCGTAGGCACAGGCTTTGGTACCGCTTTGTTATTTGATGGCGAACTGTTGCCCCATTTAGAACTGGCCCACTTCCCTATTAGTAAAGAAGAAGATTACGACGATTATATTGGCAATAAAGCCTTCGAGAAAATTGGCGCAGAACGCTGGAACAAAAGGCTTAAAAAGGTAATCGAAACCTATAAAACGGTATTTAATTACGATACGCTTTACATTGGCGGCGGTAATTCGAAACAAATCGATTTTAAACTCGAAAGCAATATTCAGATTGTAACCAATCGCGATGGCATTAAAGGGGGTGCAAAACTCTGGAAACTGGCTGATAAGTATAATATTTTTACGGTATCTCCTAAAAAATAGCACTATTTTAAAAAATCACTGTTTATTACAATCTTTTAACAACAAAATCTGCAATATTAATTTGTAAACCCTATTTTTGGGTGCATTCAAAAAAATAAAAAATGGCAAATAACGATTCGAAAAAATATAAATTGGGAATGATTGGTTTGGGCACTATGGGCCGCAACCTTTTATTAAACATGGCTGATAAAGGCTTTTCGGTAACCGGTTACGATAAAGACACCAAAATGATTGCTAAGCTTGAAGAAGAAGGCAAAACCCATCAATTGGAAGGCTTTAATGATATTGAAAGCTTTATTTCGAGCTTACAAACACCGCGTACCCTGATTTTATTGGTACCTGCAGGCCCGATTGTAGATAGCGTTATTGCCGAATTGAAACCGCTTTTAAGCAAAGGCGATATTATTATCGATAGCGGAAACTCACATTTTACCGATACTAACCGCCGTGTAGATGAACTGGAGAAAGATGGTTTACATTTCTTCGGCATGGGTATTTCAGGTGGTGAAGAAGGTGCGCGCTTCGGTCCGAGTATGATGCCGGGTGGCGACAAACAAGCTTACAATGTAGTAAAAGATGTTTTTGATGCAGTTGCCGCGAAAGTTGGTACCGATCCTTGTGTAACCTACATTGGTCCGGGCGCTTCTGGTCACTTTGTAAAAATGGTACACAATGGTATTGAGTATGCCATTATGCAGCTCATTGCCGAAGTATATGGCATTCTTAAAAATGGCTTAGGCTACTCTAACGACGAAATTTATAAAGTTTTCAAAAAATGGAATGAAGGTAAACTGCAGTCTTTCCTTCTGGAAATTACCACTGAAATTTTTGTCTTTAAAGATACAGAAACTCAAAACGATCTTTTAGATCAGATTAAAGACGAAGCACGTTCAAAAGGAACAGGAAAATGGACTTCAGAAGTTTCGATGGAACTTCAGTTACCTGTACCAACCATTAACGAAGCTGTTTCTAACCGCGATTTATCTAAATTTAAAAAATTAAGGGTATCGCTTGAAGAAGCATTTGGCAAAAAAGACACTAAAATTGAAGTTACCGTTGATGAATTAGAAGATGCCTTCTATTTTTCGATGATCAGTGCTTATGCACAAGGTATGCACTTATTGGTGCAGGCATCAAAAGAATACCAGTACGATTTACAATTACAGGAAATTGCAAAAATCTGGCGCGGTGGCTGCATCATCAGGGCTACTTTCTTAGCCGATATTTATAAAGCTTACGATAACAACAATGCTTTAGAGCACCTTTTTGGCGATCCTGGAATCCAGAACATCATTAAAGGTACTTTAGCCGGAACACGCAAAACGATAGCCGCCTGTATCAACTCAGGTTTAGGTATTCCTGCGTTTGCCTCTACCCTGACTTATTTCGATACCATCACCACAGGCCGGATGCCTTCTAACTTAATACAGGCGCAGAGAGATTTCTTTGGTGCGCACACTTTCGAACGTATTGATAAAGAAGGTGTTTTCCATGCCGACTGGAACAAATTATCATAACCAAGTACACTTACGAACAAAGACAAAAAATGAAAACCAAAACCGCATTAAACCCGACCATATTTGTAATATTTGGCGGAACAGGTGATTTGAACAAAAGAAAATTAGCACCTGCCCTATACAATTTATTTATGGAGGGTTACATGCCAGAGAAGTTTGCCATTATTGGTACTGGTAGAACCGAATTTACTGACGACAGCTACAAAACTGCCTTAGAAGAAGCTGTAAACCAATTTTCGCGCAGCGGAAAAGTAAAAAAGGAGAAATGGGATGCTTTTGGAAATACCATCCACTATTGCCCTACCGATTTTGCACAGCCTAAAACTTTCGAAAACCTGAAAGATGCGGTAGAAAAATACCAGAAGGAATATGGACCGAACACACAGGTAATTTTCTACCTTGCTGTGGCTCCAAACTTCTTCCCGATTATTGCCGAGTGTTTACAGAAATATAAACTTACACAAGACGAAGACAACAGCCGTATTGTTATCGAGAAACCTTTCGGACACGATTTGGAATCGGCAAAAGAGCTCAATACATTATTGAGCACCATTTTTACCGAAAAACAGATCTATCGTATCGATCATTACCTCGGTAAAGAAACGGTACAAAACATGATGGCTTTCCGTTTTGCCAATGCATTGTTCGAGCCGTTATGGAACAGATCTTACATCGATCACGTTCAAATTTCGGTAACCGAACAATTAGGCGTAGGCGATCGTGGAGGTTATTATGAAGGTTCTGGTGCTTTGAGAGATATGATTCAAAATCACCTGTTGCAATTGCTTTGTTTAGTTGGAATGGAAGCGCCAATTAATTTTGATGCTGATGAAATCAGGAACCGTAAAGTTGAGGTTTTAAGGGCTATGCGTCCTTTTTCTGCAGAAGATATCCGTTTTCATACCGTTCGTGGGCAATACAGTAAAGGTTGGGTTGAAGGTAAGGAAGTACCTGGATACCGTCAGGAAAAAGGTGTTGATGCACATTCTAATACCGAAACATTTGCTGCAGTTAAATTCCACATCGATAACTGGAGATGGCAAGGCATTCCTTTCTATTTGAGAACAGGAAAACGTTTAAACCAAACTTCATCATTAATTACCATCCAGTTCAGAGATGTACCGCACCAGATTTTCTCTTCAGGTGTAACCGAAAACTGGCAACAAAACCGTTTGGTAATCAGCATCCAGCCAGAAATGAGTATCCGCATGCAGGTACAGGCTAAACGCCCTGGATTGGATATGGTACTGAACCCGGTTGATATGGTTTTCGATTACAAAGGAACTTACGAAGGCGATACCCCAGAAGCTTACGAAACTTTATTGCTTGATGCCATGATGGGCGATCAGACCCTGTTTATGCGCGGCGATCAGGTAGAGGCAGCTTGGGAGTTGGTTATGCCAATCTTAAACACCTGGGAAAGCAAAAAATCAATCAACTTCCCTAATTACCCTGCCGATAGCTGGGGACCCGAAGAAGCTGAAGCACTAATTGCAAGAGATGGTTTCCACTGGTTTAACCTGCCATTGAAGAATAAGGATTAAAATACACCCAAACGTCATGCTGAATTTATTTCAGGGTCTCTTTAAAAGAGAGGTGCTGAAATAAATTCAGCATGACGTATATATTACTCACAGCATGAATTTACTCATATACAAAACCCTCGAAGAGTTAAATCAGGATTTAGCCGACTACGTGATCAAGATTGCAGAAATGTCTATCGAAGAAAACGATCGCTTTAATTTTGTTTTAACCGGAGGTAGCTCACCAAAAGCTTTGTACCACTTTTTGGCAACAGAGTGCCAGCACAGGATTGACTGGGAAAAAGTTTATTTCTTTTTCGGCGATGAGCGCAATGTACCGGCCACCGACGACAACTATAACGGCTTAATGGCTAAAAAAGCAATTTTAGATCCGTTGGGTATTAAAGAAGATCATATCTTTTATGTAGATACTACTTTAGCACCTGAAAAAGCGGCTATAGAATACAAAAAAGCAATTGATAAGCATTTTAACGGCGATGATATTGCTTTCGATCTGATTCTGCTTGGTATGGGTGATGATGCGCACACCGCCTCTATTTTCCCGCATACTACTTTGGTTAAAGATGAAGAAGTGAACATTGCTTCGGTATTTGTAGAGAAATTAAACACTTACCGTATCAGCTTTACTGCTCCGTTAATCAATAAGGCCGACAATGTGGCCTTCCTGGTTTTTGGAGAGAACAAGGCAGAAGCTTTAAAGCATGTAATTGGCGATACACAAAAAGATGTAGATACCTACCCTTCTCAACTGATTAACCCAATTGAGGGTAAATTAACCTGGTTTACCGACGAGGCAGCCACTAAATTATTAGAAGATTAAATTACCATGTCTGACGAGCAACAGTTATCAGACTTTTTAAACGGAAAAACGGAATATACCTTAGGGTTATTCCGTTTTTTTGTTGCTCAACTAGCGGAGCTGGGCACAGTTAGCCTTCGTCCTACTAAATCGATGATTGCTGTTGAAAGCAAAAAAAGCTTCGCTTATATTACCCAACTGGGCAAAAATTTCATTCATGTAGTTATTCCGTTCGATAAGGCTCATGAAGACAACCTTTGCTTTACCAAAATTGCACAGGTACCCGGAACCAATCAGTTTAACCACCATTTAAGAATCTATTTTGAAGAAGATGTAAATGATGAAGTAAAAGGGTTCCTGAAAATGGCGATGAAAAATGACTAACAAGCCTTGGTCCATATCTCTACGGACCAGGAATTAACAACCAGCTTAATCCAGTTTTTCTTCTATCAAAAGCTTAATAATACCATCAGCTAATCCTACCTTAGGCACGTAAATCTGCTTAATACCTGTCCATTTCATTAAAGTCAGGTAAATCTCGCAGGCCGGAATAATTACGTCGGCACGGTCAGGATTTAAACCCAGTGTATTAATCCGTTCCTTTAAAGAGTAACTGGTTAACTTATTATACATTGCATTGAGCTTTTGCAACGATAAAGGTGCGTTTTCCTTCTCGTCCGACATGCGGAAGAGCTTATTAATGTTTCCACCCGTTCCGATGCCAGCCAAATGTTTGTAAGCTTTGGTATGTTCTTTTACCCAGTCTTTCATTTCATCCCAGGTTTCTTCCTTATCCTGGTTATCGAGCATCCTGATGGTACCGATATTGAAAGACCTCGAAGCCTCGGGTACGCCCTTTACAAAAACTGATAATTCCGTACTACCACCACCCACATCAATGTAGAGATAGGTTTTATTCTCATCCAGTTCCTCTTCAATATGGTTGGCGTAGATGATATTAGCCTCACGTTGTCCTTCAATAATTTCGAGGGTCAGGTCGGTTTGTTGCTTAATCAGCTTTACAATATCTTGTCCGTTATTGGCTTCGCGCATGGCAGAAGTAGCACAGGCCAGGTATTCGGAAACGTGATACACATCCATCAGGTTTTTAAAAGCGGTCATGGTTTTTACCAGATCTGCCGATTTTTTCTCCGAAATATGCTGATCCAAAAACGCATCATCGCCAAGCCTTAATGGCACACGGATAAGCGTATTTTTCTTGTATTTGTATTTTCCCTCCTGTTTGCTGATATCGGCAATGAGTAACCTCACGGCATTCGAACCGATATCTATAGCTGCGTATCTTAACATTATGATTGATGCTTGGTTTTTAAATAGTTGTAGATGTCTACCTGCGCTCTTATTTTTTTACTTAATCTGTTTTTATGATATTTATTGTTATTCAAGGCATTAATTTGCCTTGATTTGGTATTATCCTGCAGTTGCAGATCGATAATATCCTGTATTTCCTGCTTAACATCGTGATCTAATACCGGAAAGCCCACTTCTACGCGGTGTTCGAAATTCCGGCTCATGAGGTCGGCTGATGATAAATACATGTCGTTTTTCCCGTTGTTGCCAAAAATGTAAACACGCGCATGCTCCAAAAATTTATCGATAATGCTGATGGCCGTAATATTTTCGCTAAAGCCCTTAACACCCGGAATTAAGCAGCAAATGCCGCGTACAATCAACTGTATTTTAACCCCTGCATTGCTCGCATCGTAAAGCTTGGCAATAATGCCTTCATCAGCCAAACTATTCACTTTAAGCAGGATGTAAGCCATTTTACCGGCCCTGGCATTTCTAATTTCGCGGTTAATGAAATTAACCAGTTTCGACCTGCTTTCTAATGGCGAAACAATTAAATGCTTAAAACCACCAGTAACGGTTCTTTTGTTCAGGGCATCGAAAAGTTTAACTAAATCGTTGGTAATTTCCTTTCTGGCTGTAAAAATACTGTGGTCGCAATATAAACCTGCTGTTTTTTCATTAAAGTTACCGGTGGCTAAATTGGCGTAATACACCGGTTTATCCTTTTCAATCCGCTTAACCAAACAAATTTTAGAGTGCACTTTATAATCGGTAAGGCCATAATTTACCTTAACGCCTTCTTCCATTAAACGCGTTGTCCAGAAAATATTAGCCTGTTCATCGAAACGGGCTTTCAGTTCCAGTACAACCGAAACCGCTTTACCGTTTTTTGCTGCATTAATTAAAGCATTAATTACTTTCGAATTTTCGGCCAGGCGATAGAGTGTAATCTGTATTTCAGTTACTTTCGGGTCGATAGCAGCCTCGCGAAGAAACAAAATGATATAATCGTACGATTGGTATGGCAGGTTAACCAGATAATCTTTTTGCGCAACCTTGGCAAAGACACTTTGTGTACGGTGTAAATCGTGCACCTTTAACGGAACATTAGGCGTGTACTCCAACTCCTTTTTACCCACATTCGGGAATGCGATAAAATCGCCAAACTTATGGTAACGGTTCCCCGGAATTAAACTCTCTGCCTCCAGCTTAAGCTTGTTTACCAAAACCGTAAGCATGTTTAAAGGCATCGCCGAATCGTACAACAAGCGCATTGGTTTACCTTTTTTGCGCTTTTCGAGGCTGTTTTTAAGGTCTTCGATAAATTTATCGCTCACATTGTTATCAATATCCAACTCCGCATCGCGGGTTAACTGAATGGAGTACGCTTCTAAATTATCGTAAGTAAAAATATAGAAGATATCATCCAGGCAATAGCGGATAATATCTTCGGCCAGGATAATAAATTTTAAGTCGTTTGTTTCTGGTAGTACAAGAAACCGCGGTAAACTGGGCGGAATTTCGATCAACGCATACTTTTCCCTTAACTTGGTATCTTTTTTCGATAATTTAACGAAGAAATACAGAAACCTGTCTTTAAGTTCAGGAAAAGGCTTATCCATATCCAGCATAATGGGCACCAGGTTCGATAAAATTTTATCCCTGAAATGATTTTTAACGAACTCGCCACGGCTTACATTGAGCTGGGTATCGTTTAAAATAAAAATCCGGTTCTGCGCCAGTTCATTGATCAGTGTAGCCTGAAAAAGCTGGTCGAATTTGCGTTCCTGTTTTACTACGATGTTTTTAATCTCATTCAGGATTTTTTTAGGGTTAAATCCTAAGAGTGCTTTGGCTTTGTCGTTCAGATTGGTTAAACGGGTCATGGTAGCGACACGAACACGGTAAAACTCCTCTAAATTTGACGAAAAGATCGAAAGAAACTTAATACGTTCAATTAGCGGCACAGTTTCATCGGCTGCTTCCTGCAGCACGCGCTCATTAAAATAAAGCCAGCTAATTTCGCGGTTAAAAAACGGTATCTTCTTCTTACTCATTTAAAAAAATAAAAAATCCCTGCCAAAACAGGGATGTTCAAAACTGCATATTAATTTGTTAAATCGATGTTAATTAATTGACGTATTAACGTTAACAAATTTATTTTTTGGCTGGTGTTTTAGCTGTTTTCTTAACTGCTGTGGCTGCTTTTGTTGTTGTTTTCTTAACCGGAGCGGCTTTTTCGCTTTTTGGTGCTGTTACCGTTTTTGCAGGCACTTTACTTGCCGGAACAGCTTTCTTAACTACTGGTACAGCCTTCGCTACTATTTCTTTAACTGCAGCTTCTGGTTTTGCCAATACTTTTTCGGCTTTTTCTTCGGTAGCAATAGCAGCAACTTTAACGCTCTGCACCACAGGTTTGGCTTTGGCTACTGCCTTCTTCACCACCTTTTCTGCAGTTTTTTCCGATTTACTCAGTGTTTTAGCAACAGGCTTTTTAACCTCTTTGGTTTTCTCTTTCGATGCATGCACCAAATCATCTATTTTTTGTCCAACTTCGGCCTTTACGATGGTAAATTTCTTGGTTAGCTTTTTCGCAACACGCTTACTGGCCTTCCCCACTTCCACACTGATTTCTGATACATCATGGCCTAAACTTTTGATTACTTCCAGAAATTTGTCGGTTATAGATTGCTCTAATTGTTTCTTCACTTCCTTTTTCGTGATCTTTTTTTGAGACTTCGGCTTAGTGGTTTTCATATTATTTTTCGTTTTTTTGTGAGGACAGAATAATTTCTACTAAATCTACTTATTTTTTTACTTTAAAGCTAAAACCATGCCTTCTTTTGATATAGTAAGTAAAGTTGATGCGCAAACGCTCGACAACGCCATTAACAATGCAAAAAAAGAAATCTTAAACCGCTACGATTTCAACGGCTCGAAAAGCACCGTCGATCTGGACAAGAAAACCAATGTGATAACCATTGTTACCGAAGATGATATGCGCTTAAAAGCCATTGAAGGATCAATCATTTCGCGTATGCTGAAACAAAACCTGGATCCGAAAGCCCTTGATTTTGGTGATGAACAAGCTGCTTCGGGCAATATGATCAGAAAAGAAATCAGCATAAAGGAAGGTTTGGATAAAGAAGCAGCCAAGAAAGTTGTTGCTAAAATTAAAGCCAGCGGCTTAAAAGTACAGCCAGCCATTATGGACGATCAGGTAAGGGTTACCGCTAAAAAAATCGATGATTTACAGGCAGTAATCAGTTTATGCCGGGGCGAAGATTTCGGACAGCCTTTGCAGTACATTAACATGCGGAATTAGTTTAACTGTTTAAACTGGTTAATCGGTTAACTGTTTTAGTAAATTCTTACGAATGAACTACTGACAACTGAACCAATGAACAATATACAGTTAACCCCTGTAAACAATTAACCGATTAACCAACCCTTACGATTAACCTAAAAAAATGGAAATCAGCGAGAACGGATTCATATTCTCTGACAAAAAGGAGCTTTTAAATATCGAAGCCATACATCATTACTTAAGTGTAGAATCTTATTGGGCAAAAAATATCCCATTAGAAACGGTAAAACGCTCAATTGCAAATTCGCTCTGCTTTGGCATCTATAAAAACCATGAACAGGTCGGGTTTGCCCGTTGGGTAACCGATAAGGCAACCTTTGCCTGGCTTTGCGATGTTTACGTAGCAGAAAATTACCGCGGACAAGGTTTATCCAAAAAGCTAATGTCGTTCATGATCTTCCACCCCGATTTGCAGGGACTGCGCCGCTACCAGCTGGCTACTTTAGATGCCCATGGCTTGTACGAACAATTTGGTTTTGCAGCAATCGAAAACCCTGAAAGGCAAATGGGTATTGTAATTCCCAATATTTACAGCGAGCCTAAATAAACGAACATAATTAAAATCCAGATGAAAAACCTTCTGGATTTTTTTATTTGGAATGTGCCGAAAACATCATTTTTAATACATTTTCGTCTAATAGAAAAATTAAAATTAACTTTCGGCGTTTAATTCAAAAATATAGAATGAATAAAAGTAGAATTTTCAGCGCGCTTTTAAGTGCAGCGCTCGTAAGTGCGGTACCGGCTTTGGTACAGGCACAAAAGGCAAACTGGCAAAATCTTGATCTTAAAAGTGATAGTACATTCGGTATCAGTACCGAAAAAGCATATAAAGAGCTTTTAAAAGGCAAAAAATCGGTTAAGGTAATTGTTGCCGTTAACGATGGTGGTGTGGAAGCTACACATGAAGACTTAAAACGCATCATGTGGGTAAACAAAAAAGAAATTGCCGGCAATGGTAAAGACGATGATAAAAACGGTTATGCCGATGATATTAATGGCTGGAACTTCATTGGTGGCCCAAAGGGATCGGTAAACTTTGAAACCTTGGAGTTAACCCGTTTGGTACGCCGCGATATGGCCCGTTTTGCCAATACAACAGATGCAAACGTTGCAGAAAAAGACAAGAAAGACTGGGAAACTTTTAAGGCAGAAAGAGCTGACCTCGAGAAACAACTGGGCGAAGCTAAAGCAAACTTAGCCGGCATTAGCGGATTTAAAAACGCACTTGATGCTGTGGTTAAAAAAATCGGCAAAGAAAATCCTACTGCCGAAGACTTCAAAAACTTTAAACCAAGCACCCCAATTGAAGGCCGCATACAAAGCGTATTGGCAAAACAACTGGAAGAAGGTAGCTTTAAAGATTTTTACGAAGACCAGATTAAAGAAGGTTTCGATTATTACACCCGCCAGGCAGAATATAACCTGAACTTAGATTATAACCCACGCGATATTGTTGGCGATAATCCGGATGATGTTAACGAGAAATTTTACGGAAACAATGATGTTGCCGGTCCGGATGCCATGCACGGATCGCACGTTGCCGGTATTATTGCAGCCGATAGAACCAATAAAATCGGGATTTGGGGTGTTGCAGATAATGTAGCCATTATGGGTGTACGTTGTACACCAAATGGCGATGAACGCGATAAAGACGTAGCAAACGGTATCCGTTATGCGGTTGATAATGGCGCTAAAGTAATCAACATGAGCTTTGGTAAAGCCTATAGCTGGAATAAAGCAATTGTTAATGATGCAATGAAATATGCTGCTTCTAAAGACGTATTGATTGTACAAGCTGCCGGTAACGAAAACAAAGATATCGATGTAGAAACCAATTACCCTAACCATAAAGATCTGGATGAAAAAACCATCGCATCGTGGATTACAGTAGGCGCTTCTGGCCCAACAGACGATGAGACATTAAAAGCCAGTTTCTCTAACTTCGGTAAAACACAGGTTGATGTTTTTGCCCCAGGTGTACACATTTACTCTACTGTACCGGGTTCTAAATACAAAAACTTAGATGGTACCAGTATGGCCTCACCTGTTGTTGCAGGTTTAGCGGGTTTAATCCGTTCTTACTATCCGAAATTAACGGCTTCTCAGGTTAAAGAAATCATTGTTAAATCGGTTACAAAAGTAAACCACAATGTTTCTTATGCTAAAGGCGAAGAGCCAGGTGCTGAGAAAGTATCAGTTCCTTTTTCTGATCTTTGTATCAGTGGAGGTATCGTTAATGCTTACAATGCGTTGAAATTAGCAGCTACTTACTCAGGTAAAACTACTGCTAAATAAATATTTTTAAAGAAGTCAAGTTTTAAAAACTTGACTTCTTTATCGAATTATAAAGTATCCATATCAATTACAAAGCGATACTTTACATCGCTGTTTAATACCCGCTCATAGGCTTCGTTTACGTAATTGATGTTAATTACTTCCACCTCCGAAACGATATCGTGCGCCGCACAAAAATCGAGCATCTCCTGCGTTTCTTCAATACCACCAATACTCGAAGCTGTTAAAGCCCTGTTGCCATGCATTAAAGCCGAACCCGGGAATTTAATTGGCTCTGCCGGTAAACCTACGCAAATGTGTACACCATTAACCTTTAAAAGCTTAAAGTACATTTCGTAGTTATGTGGTGCTGAAACCGAATCGATAATAAAATCGAAATGCTTCGCATATTGAGCCAGTTGTTCAGCATCTTTTGTCACCACAAAATTATGGGCACCTAATTTTCTGGCATCAGCTTCTTTTGAGGGAGAAGTACTTAAAACCGTAACTTCGGCACCAAAGGCAACGGCAAATTTAACCGCCATGTGGCCTAAACCACCCAGACCTAAAATGGCAACTTTATGTCCTTTGGTAATGCCCCATCTTTTAATGGGCGAATAGGTTGTAATTCCGGCACAAAGCAAAGGTGCTACACCAGCCAGGGGAAGTTTATCTGATACATGAACCACAAATTCTTCGGTACAAACAATTTTGTTCGAGTAGCCACCGTAAGTTGGCGTAGTTTTATCGCGCTCTACACTGTTGTAAGTCCAAACGGTTTCGCCTTTTTCGCAAAACTGCTGCTGACCGCCTTTGCAGGTTGGGCATTCCTTACAACTATCAACCATACAGCCAATACCCGCTAAATCGCCTACTTTAAATTTAGATACCGCCGAACCTACTTCGGTTATGCGGCCCACAATTTCGTGGCCCGGAACCATTGGGTACCTTGCAGGTCCCCACTCGCTACGCACCTGGTGAATATCGGAATGGCAAATTCCGCTGAATAAGATTTCGATCAATACATCTTTTGGTCCAACGTTTCTTCTTTCGAAATTCCATGGAGCCAGTTTATCGGTTTGGCTGTGAACAGCGTATCCTTTTGCAGCTATCATATATTTTAAGTTTTATTCAAAGCTAGAAGATTAAGCTTTAGCATTCGTCATGCCTGCTTCATTTCCGGATATGCCATATTGTTGCATTTCTATTTGCAAAAACCTTAAAACATGAGCCCTTTTAAACTAATCCCCTATAAATTAAGCTGTAGCAAAATAATTTTCAAAATATTCATTCAATTTATATTTTTATAAAATGGACAACGTAAAACCACTACCCGATTTATCTGCAGAAGAACAACGTGTTTTAGGCGCATTAATAGAAAAAAGCCGGACCACCCCAGATTATTACCCAATGACGCTGAATAGCTTAACCGCTGCCTGCAACCAAAAAAGCTCGAGAAACCCGGTAGTAAATTACGATGAAGAAACAATTACCTTAACCTTAAACCAGCTTAAAATTAAAGGGTTAATCTCAACAGCTACAGGTGGTTCCAGTCGTGCAACTAAATATAAACACAACCTGGCAATCGCTTATCCCTTGTTGCCTTCTGAACTAGCTATCATCTGCCTTTTATTATTACGTGGCCCTTTAACTCCTGGCGAAATTAACAGTAACTCTGGCAGATTATACGAATTCGAGAGTATTGAAGAAGTTTTAGCGCAACTTCAAAAGCTATCAGATGAGGAACCCGCTTTTGTAAAACAATTGGCCAAAAGAACAGGACAAAAAGAAGCCCGTTTTATTCATCTCCTTGGAGAACAGGCTGAGATTACCCCAGAACCGGAAACTGAAACAACCGTAGCAGCAGCTCCATTCGATACCGCAGAATTAGAAAACCGTATCGAAAAACTGGAAAAGGAAGTTGAAGAACTGAAAGAACTGGTTAATTTATTGATGGATAAATAGTTTGATGGTCAATGGTTTATTGGTCAATAGTTCATTAGCCCCCACCCATAGCCCGAACGTCATTTCGAAGCCAGTTTTTCATTGGATAGGCAATCTTACCTGTCGCTATTAACCCATAGTTGTAAGATTGCTTCGTACCTCGCAATGACGATTTTCTATTGAAAACTGTCAATGATAGAGAAGCCTAGCCTAATCTAGAAATCTTCATAACTAAATCGTCATTGATGCTTTCGTGGAGAGTATTTCAAAACCCGTTTGATAATTGGTTATTTAGTAATTGGTTCATTGGTCAATAGTCCATTAGTCTAATCCCATAAATCCAACCATCATTTCTAAAAACCTTTATAACTAATCTATTTGTGACTCCTGAATGGAATACATTTCAGCCCCCCTTGATAATTGGTTATTGTATATTGGTTATTTAACTATTACCCAATAATTTCTCCGTGTTTTTCCGTGCCTCCGTGGCAAAAAACTCAAGGCAAAAAAATGCCCGGCTATGAACCAGGCAATCACTTTATAATAAAAAATAAATTAAGCCGTGTACTTTTTAAATATCGTACTGGCGGTATGCCCTCCAAAACCAAAAGTATTGTTTAATACATAATTGATTTCTTTCTTAATTGGCTCGCCCAGAACAATATTTAAACCTTTCGGAATATTCTCATCCAGTTTTTTCGTATTGATCGTAGGTGGAACAATACCATCTCTGATTGCTAAAATACTGATCACACTTTCAATTGCGCCAGCTGCACCCAATAAGTGGCCAGTCATAGATTTGGTTGCTCCAATGATTACCGGTAAACCCTTAAAAACACGGTTGATAGCTTGTAGTTCACTTAAATCGCCTAAACCTGTAGAAGTAGCGTGCGCATTAATATAATCAATCTGATCAGCAGTAATTCCTGCATCCTTTAAAGCGCTGGTCATACCCAATCCTGCACCAACCCCATCAGGTGGTGTTCCGGTTAAATGATAAGCATCTCCTGCCATACCGCCACCAACAATTTCAGCATAAATATGTGCACCACGGCTAACAGCATGATCTAACTCTTCTAAAATCAAGGCTCCGGCACCTTCTCCCATCACAAATCCGTCGCGGTCTACATCGAAAGGTCGTGAAGCTCCTTTTGGATCATCATTTCTTTTTGATAAGGCCTGGGCAGCGTTAAATCCACCTACTGATGATTTGGTAATGGCAGCTTCCGAACCTCCGGCAATCATAATGGCTGCTTTACCCAAACGAATGGTATCAAAAGCATTAATAATAGCCGTGTTAGAAGAAGCACAAGCGGAAACGGTACAATAATTTGGACCGCGTAAACGGTGTCTGATCGAAATTACCCCTGCTGCGATATCCACAATCATTTTAGGAATAAAAAACGGGCTAAACCTCGGCGTGCCATCACCAGCATGGAATTCTTCAAGCTGCGCTTCAAAAGTACCGATACCCCCATTTCCGGTTGCCCAGATTACCCCAACTTCAGCCAGTTCATCATCGGTCATTGTACTAAAATCGAGGCCAGAATCGGTTATCGCCTGATCGCTTGAAGCGATTGCGTACTGCGTAAAAACGTCGTATTTTTTTATCTCCTTTTTATCCAGAAAGGTTTCGGCGTTAAAGTCTTTTACTTCGCTTGCAAACTGGGTTTTAAACTTTGAAGCATCAAATTTTGTAATCGGACCAACACCACTTTTGCCATCTAGTATCTGTTGCCAAAAGCTTTCAACGGTATTTCCTAGTGGGGTTATTGCGCCCAAACCTGTTACTACTACTCTTTTCATGTTAATTATTTATAGTCAATGCCTTTAAATCAGCTTGTAATTAAAGGCAAGCGCAAATCCGGGATTTACACTTATCGCGGCAAAAGTACTATTCCTGTAGCTAAAATTGATATGATAAATGTAAAGCCTGAATCCTTTTTGTTCCCGCTTATCTCCTGCTTGTTAAACAGATTCAATCCAGGCTTTTCGGTTTGCATTCATGACATTTAAGGCATCTGCCGGCGATTGTCTGTACAATTCGTAGATTTTTGCAGTATCGCCCACCCTGATTTCAAAATCATCGTTTGCCAAAGCAGCAATCAGCTCATCAGCTACCACACTTGGTTTTATACCGTTATGACCACCAATTTCTTTCGAGAATTCGGTATCAACCAGTGGCGGCATCAATTCGAAAACCTTAACCGGCGATCCTTCTAAACTTAACCTTAACGAAGTAGAATAAGAGTGTAAAGCTGCTTTACTGGCCGCATAGGTTGGCAAGGTAACCCCTGGTACATAAGCCACAATTGAGGAAACATTTACAATAGCTGCTGATTCCTGCCTGGTAAGCACAGGCAATAATTTCTGGTTCACCCTGATGATAGACAAATAATTGGTCAGCATTTCATCTGCTGCATTGGCATAAGCATCTTCATTATTATCGGCCAGGTTATACAGAATGGCCCTGCCAGCATTATTAATCACGATATTTAACTGCGGAAAATCGGCCTTAATGCGTGCAACCAAAGCGTCTACATCTTCGGCCTTGCTTACATCCGACAGGATGGTTGTAACATTACTTAACGATACCGCTACAGCGTCTAAACGCTCCTGGTTCCTTCCGGTAACAATTACATGGTTATTTAAAGCAGTTAATTGTTTAGCAATTTCTAAACCGATACCGGCAGTACCACCGATTAATAAAACAGTATTTTGTGAAGTTTTCATTTTATATTTTTTTTAAAATTTTAAGATTAAACAAGTGCTCACGGCGTGAGCGTAAATGGTATTATTTTCGTCAAGCAACTGCGCTTCAACCAGGGCAGTACGCCCTCCAAGATTGATCACTTTAGCCCGGGTTTTTAATTTTCCGATTTTGATGGTAACCGCTTTCAGGAAATTTACTTTAAGTTCTAAGGTGGTGTAGCCCCTTCCGGCAGGTAAAAGCGAATGTACCGAACAGCCCATCGCCGAATCTAAAATGGCCGTAATTACACCACCATGCACCGTTCCGATGGGATTATAATGAAATTCCTGCGGGGTAAATTCGAAAACCACATTACCCTTTTCTATTTCAGTAACGCTAAAATCTAAAGTGTATAAAAGTGGTGGCAAGGGAAACTGATGATCGCTCATGGCTTGCAAATAAGCTATGCCATCCATCTTTGTAGCTTCCAGCGCACCTTTCATCGGGTCTTCCCAGGTTATTTCTTTAGTTCGTTTCATTATTAAATACCAATCGGTATATTTTTAATTAAAAAAAATGTTGTGATCGTTCAATATCGCAACAAAAAATCTTTCATTTTTCAGCTTTAAACAAAGGCCATTGTCAAACACTCATCAATTGACAGCACAAATATATACCGATTGGTATATTTATTTGTCACCAGAAAATCTTTTTTTCTATAGACTACACCTATTCTGCGAAAACACCACCTTCTGCATAAAACGGGATTTCCATTTTAACGTTTGAATTTTGTAACTTTGATTTCATGAGCAAACCAGAAAGCATAGAAGATTTTTACAAAAACAAATTCAGTTTTCTACCCGAAAACCTGCAGAATGGCGTGGGTCACTTTAATGTTTTTAAACTGGAAGACTGCCTGAAAGAAGACGCCAGACCAATGAGCTATAACCGCCGGGATTACTATAAAGTTTCGCTGATCCGCGGCCACAATGTATATCACTACGCAGATAAAAGTGTAGAGATAAATGGCACTGCATTGATATTTTTCAACCCGCTTGTTCCTTACACCTGGGAATTGGCGAGCGGGCAAAAAAGCGATGTTACCGGTTTCTTTTGCATTTTTACGGAATCCTTTTTTAAAGAAAAAATCCGTGGTAACATTGGCGATTTACCCATGTTTATACCCGGCGGCAAGCCAGCTTACATTTTAAATGAAGCACAGGAAGCACATGTAGAAAGCATCTTTTCGAAAATGTTTGAAGAGATTAATACCGATTACGTGTATAAATACGACCTGTTAAGGAACTACATTACCGAGATTACGCACTTTGCCTTAAAAACACAGCCTTCGGAAGCTTTATTTAAACATGTAGATGCAAACAGCCGGATTACATCGGTATTTACCGAGCTGCTGGAACGCCAATTCCCAATCGAAAATACTACCCAGAGGTTAACCATGCGCTCGGCAAAAGATTACGCCTCGCAACTTTCGGTACATGTTAACCACCTTAACCGCGCCATTAAAGAAACTACAGGCAAAACCACTACCCATTACATTACCGAACGCTTACTAAGCGAGGCCAAAGCCTTATTGAAGCATACCGACTGGAATATTTCGGAAATTGGTTACTGCCTGGGCTTTGAAGAGCCTACCCATTTTAATAACTTTTTCAAAAAATTAACCAACCACACCCCTACTTCTTACCGAATTGTTTGAATTTCGTAATCATCGGTTTGAATCATGTAATATGTAGCATGCCTCTTGTCTGTAATTTTGTCTAAACAAAAAAAGATAAAATTATGGACAAGAAAAAAGTTTGGTTTATTACCGGAGCTTCTAAAGGCTTAGGATTAAGTTTGGTTCATCAATTGTTAAAAGCCGGCCAATATGTTGCAGCCACTTCGAGAAATATTGACGAACTTAAGCAGGCAGTAGCTACTGATTCGAAAAAATTCCTTGCGCTTTCGGTTAATCTCTCAGACGAACAAAGTGTAGAAAAAGCCATTAAAGCAACTGTCACCCAGTTCGAACGCATTGATGTGATTATCAATAATGCTGGTTATGGTATTGGCGGCAGTATTGAAGAACTTAGCGATGCAGAAACCCGCAACAGTTTCGACATAAATGTTTTCGGCACTTTAAATGTTATCAGAAAAGCTTCTCCTTATTTAAGGGCACAGCGTTCAGGGCATATCATCAATATTTCTTCAATTGCCGGTATTACAGGTGCAACTGGCTGGGCGATATACGCTGCTGCTAAATCGGCCGTAATTTCCCTATCCGAGATATTGGCCGAAGATCTTAAAGATTTTGGCGTTAAAGTTACCGTAGTTGCACCTGGTGCATTCAGAACCAGTTTCTTAACCGCCGATTCTTTGACACTGGCTGCTAATCCAATTGCCGAATATGCGGCAGTAAGGGAAACACATGCCCGGTATTTAAAAATGGATGGTCAGCAAATCGGCGATCCGGAAAAAGCAGCAGCAGCCATGATTTCGCTTGCCAGCATGCCCAACCCACCATTGCACTTATTATTGGGCAGAGATGCATTTGACCGTGCTACAGCCAAAATTGAAGCATTAAGCAAAGAAATTAATGAGTGGAAACCTATTTCTATCTCAACCGATTTCGATCAGTAAACCCTATTTAAAATTTAAGAAAAAGATTATGGACATCCAAAAAGTATGGTTTGTAACCGGCGCATCAAAAGGCCTGGGACTAACCTTAGTAAAAAAATTATTGGGCAATGAATATCATGTTGCAGCAACTTCGAGAAATTTAAGCGATTTGTCAAAAGCAGTTGGTGAGCACGAGAACTTTTTACCCTTAGCAGTAGATTTAATCAACGAAGGCAGCGTAGAAGCGGCGATCAGCCAAACCATTAGCAAATTTGGCCGTGTAGATGTAGTAGTTAACAATGCAGGCTACGGTATGCTGGGAGCGCTTGAAGAGTTAAGCGACAAAGAATCACGTGAGAATTTCGACATTAACGTATTCGGCTCACTGAATGTGATTAGAAAAGTTTTGCCGCAAATGCGCAAACAACAATCGGGGCATATTTTCAATATCTCATCAATCGGTGGTTTCTCCGGAAATTTCCCTGGATTTGGCATCTATTGCGCTACTAAATTTGCTGTAGCCGGCTTTACTGAATCGCTGGCAGCAGAAGTAAAATCGCAAGGCATTAAGGCAACAGTAGTAGAACCGGGTTATTTCAGGACAGAATTCCTAAACGCAAGCTCCTTGGCTGTTCCGGCAAACCCGATCGATGCCTACAAGGAAGTGCGCGATTCGCAGGCTATGCACCAGAACGATATCAACAACCAGCAACCTGGCGACCCAGCCAAAGCTGCTGAAGTAATGATTGAAGCCGCCAAAAGCGAAAATCCACCATTACATTTATTCCTGGGCCCTGATGCCTATCAGGTTGCAGAAGCAAAAATAACGGATGTACAAAGGGATATGGCCAACTGGAAATATCTGGCTACAGCTACGAATTTCGAAGTAGTTAATGCTTAATATTTAGAAGTACCGTAATTGCGAGAAGGCTTTTTGAGCCAGCGAAGAGGTAGGGCCATAAAATAGATTGTTAACCTGAGTTTGAATTTATTTCATAAAAATCAGTATTAATGACAGCCACATCAGGGTCGTCATTTCGAGCGAAGTGCAACGTAGCCGAGAACCACTAAGTGCTCAGCGAAGCTAAATCTTTAAAGATAGATTTCTCCCCGCCTGTACGGGCAGGCGTTTCGCGCCGGTGAAAAACCAGCTGGCTTCAGTCGAAATGACGATTCTTCTGTTTTTGGATTAGTGCTTTATCACCTATAAATTTAGACTGTTGCGATATAGTAGTTTATCAAACAAAATAGCAACTACTGGGTTGATAAAGAATTAGATGATATATTTATATAATCATATTCTAAATTAGTAACCAGGCAAAATCTATTATGTGGAAATTCTATGCCATACTATCAGCTTTATTCGCGGCAGCAACTGCTATCCTGGCCAAAATAGGCCTTAAAGGTGTAAATGGAAATGTAGCTACCGCCATCAGAACCATTGTAATTTTATTTATCGCCTGGGGAATTGTTCTGGCAACCGGAGAAATTACCCAGCTCAAAACATTGAGCAAAAACAATCTCCTGTTTTTAGGATTATCCGGATTGGCTACCGGCCTTTCATGGATTTTTTATTTCAAAGCGCTTGAAACCGGAAATGTTTCTAAAGTTGCACCAATTGACAAACTTAGTGTAGCTATAGCCATGGGACTTGCATTTTTAATTTTAAAAGAACCCATTGATGCTAAAACACTTATTGGCGGCGGACTTATCGTTGCCGGAAGCATAGTGATTTTGCTGTAAATCTTATTTCTCCAACATTTTCATCAGGAACTTCTATCAATAACAAAAAAAACCGCTGACTAAATACATAGCCAACGGTTCAACATTATATAGGGATGAGTAATTACTTTTTTGGTTTTGCGCTCATATAGAAAGTAAGCTTACCTCCATTGGTAATATCTGCATGTTTAATTTTATGATCGGTGATTTCCTTTCCGTTCAATAAAACCTTTTCTACATACACATTTTTATCACTTTGCTTAATGGCTTCGACAGTAAAGGTTTTGCCGTTTTCTAAATTAAGTACCGCTTGGTTAACTAGCGGGCTACCCAACGAATACACATCAGAACCAGGTGCAACCGGATAAAAACCCAGCGAAGAGAACATGTACCAGGCACTCATTTGTCCGCAATCGTCATTTCCACCCAAACCATCAGCGGTAGGTTTATACTGCATGTTTAAAATGTGGCGTACCTGAGCCTGTGTTTTCCAGGGCTGATCGGCCCAGTTGTATAGGTAAGCAATGTGATGTGCCGGCTCATTTCCGTGAACATAACCGCCAATAATGCCCTCGCGGGTAATATCTTCAGTGTGTGCAAAAAACTCGTCAGGCAAATGCATGGTAAATAAAGTATCCAGGCGCGTTGCAAATTTCTTTTTACCACCCATCATTTCAATCAGTGTAGCCGGATCTTGTGGTACAAAGAAACTGTAGTTCCAGCTATTCCCTTCAATAAAGCCCTGTCCTTCTGTATCTTTCGGATCGAATTGTTTTTTAAAGGTGCCATCGGCCAGTTTAGGGCGCATAAATCCTGTGGCGCTATCATAGTTATTTTTCCAGTTGTTAGAACGTTTAATAAATTCATCATAAACATCCATACGCCTCAGTTTCTTAGCCAGTTGGGCAATAGACCAGTCATCGTAAGAATACTCCAGATTGTTAGAAACAGAGATACCCGATTTTTCGGCAGGAATGTACCCCTTATCCATATAGTAACCAATACCTTCGTAATCGCGGTGCTTTGCTGTAGCTATACAAGCATCCAGGGCTTTATTCGCATCGCCGGTATAGGTACCTTTAATAATGGCATCAGAAATAACCGAAACGCTATGGTAACCACTCATGCACCAGTTATCGTTAGCATAATGCGACCATATTGGCAACATGTGCAAACTGCTTTGATCGTAATGAGCGAGCATCGATTTTACCATGTCGTTACTTCGGCCTGGCTGTGTAATGTTAAAGAATGGATGCAATGCCCGGTAAGTATCCCAAAGTGAAAAAGTAGTGTAATTGGTAAAACCATCAGCTTTATGCACCCCCTGATCTAAACCTTTATATTCGCCGTTAACATCGGTGTAGGTTGTAGGGTTAATGTAAGCGTGATATAAAGCAGTATAAAAATTTATTTTATTATCATTAGAAGTAGTTACCTGCACTTTATTCAATTCCTTGTTCCAGTTAGCCTGCGCCTGTGCTTTAACTTTTTCGAAATCCCAGCCCGAAATTTCGGCACGCATGTTCTGCAAGGCATTTTCCTGGCTAACCGGCGAAAGTGCAAACTTAATTTTCACCTTCTCTCCTTCCTGCGTATCAAAATCGAAGAACATTTTCAACTTTTTACCCGCAATTTCAGGGAAGTTCTGTTCCTGGTTAAATTTACCCCAGAATCCGCGGTAAGCTTGTTTGGCATCGTAGCTTTTGCGACCGTAGCTTTTAAAAGGCTTAGAAAAACTCATGGCAAAATATACCGTTCTGGTTCTGGCCCAGCCGTAAGTTTGGCGGTAACCTGTAACCAGGGTATCGTTTACCACACGAACATAAGTCCAAACGGTTTTATCTTCGTAGTTATAAATACCCGCCATTAAATCTAAGATAATGTGCGATTGATCTGACTTAGGGAAAGTATATTGATGCATCCCCACGCGTGTGGTCGAAGTTAGCTCTGCAGTGATGTTATCATCATCCAGCTTCACTTTGTAATAACCTGCTTCGGCCACTTCGTTTGCATGCGAAAAAGCCGAACGGTAACCACCTTTAGGATTCGATGCAGTACCCGGATTTAACTGTAACTTGCCCTGGGTTGGCATAATTAAAAAATCGCCCAGATCAGAATGCCCGGTTCCGCTAAAATGGGTGTGGCTAAATCCGGTAATGGTTTTATCTTCATATTTATAACCAGCACAATACTTGTACACATCGCCATTGTACTTACCGTTTACTTCGTAAGATAAAGTATCGGTTTCGGGACTTAACTGTACTGCACCAAAAGGAACAGTTGCACCTGGATAGGTATGCCCCATTTTTGAAGTACCAATAATCGGCTTAACATACTGCACCAGATTCTGCTGTGCCGAGGCAACCATGCCTGAAAGCAAAAGACAGGGCAGCATAACTTTTTTAATCATATCCGTTTTGAGATTAGCTTGTTTTCTTTAAAATTCTAAGGTAGAAATTTATCTTCAAATATGCACAAATAACCAGACTAAAACGTTTAAGTAAAACAAAAAATACATTTTATATGGTTTAAATTTAGAGAAACCGGCTTATTGGTTAACCGGTTAATTATCCATGCTTATTAACAGGAGTTAATCCCAACAATCAGGCAATTCAACAATAGAACATATCTAGTTTATTGGCTAAACGGTTAATTGTTCAAACTGGTTAACAGGAGGTAATCCCAACAATCAGGCAATTTAACAATAGCACAATTTCTATTTTACGAATTTCACAAGCTAAAGCTTTTTACAAGTAACTGACTTCCTTTAAACAATTTCAGCTAAATAAACCTTATTTTTGCATCCTATATTTTTAAAATGAGTAAACACGGTAGAATTCTGGTTGCCATGAGTGGCGGGGTTGATAGTTCGGTAGCGGCTGTAATGTTGCATGAGCAAGGTTACGAGGTGATTGGATTAACCATGAAGACCTGGGACTATGCCAGCTCTGGAGGTAGCAGCAAGGAAACTGGTTGCTGCTCTTTAGATAGTATTAACGATGCCCGTACGCTTGCTGTAAACTATGGTTTTCCGCATTATATACTGGATATCAGAGACGAATTTGGCGATTATGTAATCGATAATTTTGTAGATGAATACCTGGCTGGAAGAACGCCAAACCCATGTGTATTGTGTAACACGCACATTAAATGGGAAGCTTTATTAAAACGTGCCAATAAACTCGACTGCGAATTTATTGCAACAGGGCATTATGCTAATATCCGCCAGCAAGATAGCGGCCGTTATGTAATTTCGAAAGGAAAAGACGAAAATAAAGATCAGTCGTACGTATTGTGGGGTGTTTCGCAAGAAAACCTTTCGCGCACCAAATTTCCTTTGGGCAGCTTTGCCAAATCTGAAATCAGGCAAATGGCTTTAGATATGGGTCAGGAAGAGTTGGCTAAAAAATCAGAGAGTTACGAAATTTGTTTCGTTCCGGATAACGACTACAGGGCTTTCTTGAAACATAAAGTAGAAGATTTAGAAGACCGGGTTGCAGGTGGTAATTTCATCCTGAGCAACGGTATGGTGGTAGGCCAGCACAAAGGCTACCCTTTTTATACCATTGGCCAGCGTAAAGGTCTGGGTGTTGCTTTTGGCGAACCCATGTTTGTAACGCAGATCCTACCCGAAAGCAATACGGTAGTTTTGGGCAAAGCCGAAGAACTGGAGCGCCGCGAAGCGATGGTACGGAATATTAACCTGATTAAATACGCCAGCATTGAAGAACCGATGAGCGATATCATCACCAAAATACGCTACAAAGATGCAGGGATGCTGAGTACAATTGTGCAGGAAAAAGACAAAATGCGTGTGGTATTCGATCACAATGTATCGGCTATTGCACCCGGCCAATCGGCAGTGTTTTACGAAGGAAACGATTTATTGGGTGGTGGATTTTTAATTTAACAGGATCGTCATGCTGAATTTATTTCAGCACCTCTTTTTTTACAGTTCCTTAAATAAATCCAATGGCTATAGGATTTATTTAAGGAACTCTTTTATTTATGAGACCCTGAAATGAATTCAGGGTAACGGTTGAAATGGAGATAATTACTCACTCCCCTTAAAAACATTTAGGGTAGCTGTTTTCCAATGAATATATCCTAAATCACCGCACACCTGGGCAACAAAATGCTCAACATCTTCGGGTACATCGTTTACCACGCGCCACCTGATTTTGTACTTGGGGTTATAACTCATGTAAACCACTAAATCATCACTACGCTGCCCTACTGAATGCAAAGATTGCAGGTGAATATCCTGTAAATCTGCAGCGGCTATTTTTAATCTTTCATTCATGATTTTCCCTAATGAAAGATCGGGTCTGAAATCTGTTTCAAATATGGCTAAAACGGTAACGGTCATAAAAAATAAATATATCAGCAAACAAACGAAGCCATCAGCTTTTTGTTTAAAATAATTACACACCATACGTTGGGTTTCAACATCTGCCTAACGTATTTTCGGTTTCTCCAAAAGCAAATCTATACTAAAAAATTTAGTATCAAAATTTATTCTCACATTTTTTTCAGTTAAACTAAAAATTAGATACAGCCATGACAAGGGCATTTACAAACGTTAATAACCCTGTAATTGTGCACAACTATTTTAAACATCTGATACCTAGACTGGTTATCTAATTTAAAAGGAGGACTTATGAAAAAGTGCATTTATGTTGTAGAAGATAATCCAAATATCAGGGAGATTATAGAATTTCTGCTGATTGAAGAACTTTACGAAGTAAAAACCTGTCCCAACACTAACGATTTCTGGTTACAAATGAATAAACACCTGCCGGATATGGTGATTTTAGACGTAATGCTTCCTGATGGCAACGGACTGGATATCTGCAATACTTTAAAAAGAAATATTAAAACGCACAACATCCCGGTCATGATGATGTCGGCCAATAACCACTTAAACACAGTTAAAGCCAAATGCGATGCAGAAGATTTTATTAATAAACCTTTCGACCTGAACGATTTTGCCGAAAGAATAGAAAAACACCTGCTGAATTAAATTTTGTATTTCAACAGCGGTAAACCTGCCGCTGTTGAAATCAATTAACTATACTGCTATTGCTGCAACGGCTTTATCTAAAGCCTCATCTTTCAGATTTGGCAAACTTAAGCCTTCTACCCTGTAAGCGGTAACATCTACCATCCCCAGAAAGCCCAACACCGATCTCATATACGATTCTGTAAAATCGTAAGCTTTCATAGGCCCGTCTGAATATACACCGCCTGATGAAATGGCCAGATAAACCTTTTTACCTTTTACCAATCCCTCTGGACCATTTTCCGAATAGCTGAATGTTTGGCCGGCACGCGCCACGTGATCGATCCAGGCCTTTAAAGTAGAGTGGATCCCAAAGTTGTACATGGGCACGCCAATTACAATGGCATCAGCAGCTTTAAGCTCAGCAATTGATTCGTTAGAATGTTGCACCGCTTCGGCCAGTTGCGGGGTATGGTTTTCGGCCGGCGTAAAGAAAGAGTTGATATGCACCTCTTCTAAATGTGGGAAGGGCGTATTGGTAAGATTGCGGATACTTACCGTGCTACCCGGATTTGCAGCCTGTAACTTCTCTACAATCGCATCTCCTAACTTCACACTGAAAGATGCTTCGCCTCTTGGGCTTGATATTAAATGTAATATTTTCATTTTTTGCCTTTATTTATGTCTGGCAAAATTATATACACCGGCTATCAAAAAGTTATTACTATACCAAAGGATAGCGCTATCCTTTGGTATAGTAACAGCAGCAAAGTACCCATAAACAGATACAACCCTGATGGTTTAACATTTTAATTTTATGTAAACTTAATCCAGCCTCAACCTGTTTTAATCATAAAGAAAATGCCATGGAAAATCAGGAAAACAATCAGCCAGAAGAAGAAATTCAAAATATCGACCAGTTTCAGATCAACCGTTCGCAGGGAAATGCCGCCGAAGGCCATCCAGCTGCTCAACCAAACGATGAAGAATATACGGAAGATGAAGTGCAGTTTGCCGATGGCGAAGGCACGCGACTGAATGAACAAATTAATGGTCCGGACGATGAGGATGATGATGAAGACGAAGAAGAAACTGATGATTACAATGAATCAGACATTGAAGAACTCGACAACGATCCCAATGCGTACGATAAAGATGATAGCGAAATGCTATAAACCAGATGCAGTTAAAATGCCAGATTGATAATCAGTCTGGCGTTTTCTTTATCTAAACAACGATGAGCCACAATATTTACAAAACAAAGCGTCGCTGTCATGCCCTTCCCTGCTACAACCCGGGCACGATTCGGGCAATTCCTTTTTATGTCTGGCAGCCATGGCTATATCGTGCGTTATAATACCCGTAGGCACCGCAATAATGGCATAACCAATTAACATCACAACCGAGGCCACGAATTTACCCAGTGGCGTAATGGGCGAAATATCACCATAACCTACTGTTGTAATGGTAACAATGGCCCAATAAATACTTTCCGGGATATTTGAAAAACCATTTTCGCGCTGCTCTACCAGGTACATTACCGAACCGAGTATTACAGTAATGGTTAAAACCGTTAGTAAGAAGATACTGATTTTCCGGATGCTGTTTTTTAAGGCCGTTGTTAAAAAATTAATCTCTGTTAAAAAATGTCCGAGTTTAAAAATCCTGAAAACCCGCAATAAACGCAGTGCCCTGAATACCAGTAAAGATTGTGCGCCCACAAAGAAAATGCTTAGATAAGAAGGCAGTAATGCGATCATATCAATAATGCCAAGCGGACTAAACACATACCTCAATGGTTTACGGATACTGATGAGCCGCAAAATGTATTCGACAGTGAAAAGTGCGGCAAAGCCCCATTCCATCACATTAAAAAGCTTGCCGTAGTGCTGATGGATACTCACCACACTATCGAGCATTACCACAATAATACTCGAAAAAATAGCGATCAGCAGCCCTACGTCGAAGGCCTTACCGGCCGGCGTATTCGATTCATAAATAATTTCGTGCAATTTAAAACGCCAACCTTTCGAACGATCTGATGCCATGTAAGCTTTTTTGACTAAGATACAGAATTAACCATTAACCACTTCGCCACCGTTTACATGAATTACCTGGCCAGTGATATAAGAAGCATCATCAGAAGTGAGAAATACATAAGCAGGTCCGAGTTCTGAAGGTTGCCCTGCCCTTTCCATAGCCGTTTCGCTTCCAAACGATTTAATTTTTTCCTTATCGAAAGTAGCTACAATTAGCGGTGTCCAAACCGGGCCAGGCGCTACTGCATTAACACGAATACCACTTTTCGCCAAATTGGTGGCCAGCGAGCGGGTAAAAGAAGTAATTGCCCCTTTAGTTGAAGAATAATCAATCAGGTTTGGCGATGAACGGTAAGCTGTAACCGAAGTGGTATTGATAATGGTATCGCCGGCACTAAAATATTCCAGTACTTCGTTGGCAAAATAAAAATAACCATATATATTGGTACGAAAAGTCTCGTCAAGTTGTTTATGATCAATTTTGTTTGGATCTTTTTGCGGCACCTGTATAGCCGCATTGTTCACCAGGATATTTATTTTACCGAACTTTTTAATTACCGCATCAACTGCTTTTTTACAAAATATAGGCTTTTTTACATCTCCTTTTATCAATAAACAGCTTTTCCCTGCTTTCTCTACCATTTTTCGGGTTTCTTTGGCATCTATATCCTCATTTAAATATACAATGGCAATATCTGCGCCCTCCATTGCAAAATGAACAGCAACTGCCCGCCCGATACCGCTATCGCCACCTGTTATTAAAGCAACTTTACCATCGAGTTTGGCTGCCGCTTTGTAACCCGCTTTTATTACTTCTGGTTTAGGGTTCATTTTAGCTTCTATACCAGGTTGTTTATTTTGCTTTGCAGGTGTTTTTTGAGTTTTCATAGCTAATATTTCGGGTTAAACTTCTCTTTCATAACAAACAAGCTTAAGAACTGCAAAGTTTTACAGTCAAAAATTTAAACTGAAGAAACAAGCGTTCAACTTTTCAGCACCTGCATTCGTACATGGTAATTTAGCTTAATCATTTGCTCATATCCGATTATTTTGATCAGATATAGCTCATTAAATTAGCTCTCTATATCCTAACCAAAAGACCCACACAATGAAGAAAACAATTTTACTCACGCTCCTCTCGCTCAATTTGGCCTTAACAGGATCTGCGCAAAAACGATTGAGCAAAGAAACTGCCGAAGAAAAAACCAGAAGAATGGAATGGTGGACAGATGCCCGCTTTGGCATGTTTATACACTGGGGCTTATATGCACTACCTGCCCGTCACGAATGGGTGAGAAATTATGAGCACATTACCAATGAAAACTACCAAAAATATTTTGATCAGTTTAACCCCGATTTATTTAACCCAAAGCAGTGGGCAAAAGAAGCTAAGGCTGCTGGCATGAAATACGCTGTTTTAACGACCAAGCACCACGAGGGTTTTACACTGTTTGATAGTAAATACACCGATTATAAAGCAACCAACACACCGGCCAAAAGAGATTTGGTAAGAGAATTTGTGGATGCTTTCCGTGCAGAAGGTATAAAAATTGGTTTCTATTATTCGCTTATCGACTGGCACCACCCCGACTTTACGGTAGATAAGGTTCATCCTTTACGACCTGAAAAAGATTCAGAAGAAGCATATGCAGCCTTAAATAAAGGCAGAGATATGGCCAAATACCGTAAATATATGTACGATCAGGTAACCGAACTCCTGACCAAATATGGTAAAATAGATATCCTTTGGGCCGATTTCTCTTATCCGGGTAAATATGGCAAAGGTAAAGACGACTGGGGATCGGTTGAATTATATAAACAAATCAGAAAGCTGCAGCCGGGCATTATTATCGATAACCGCTTAGATTTAAATGATTACGAAGATGGCACCGATTTTGAAACTCCTGAACAGGTTGGGCCAAAAGAACTGGAAAAATATCGTGGTAAAGTATGGGAAACCTGCCAAACCTTTTCAGGATCATGGGGCTACCACCGCGACGAAAATACCTGGAAAAGCAACAGAAAACTACTAGACCTGTTAATTACATCGGTAGCCAATGGTGGTAATTTATTGTTAAATGTAGGGCCAACTGCCCGCGGCGAATTTGATTACAGAGCAGAAACGGCATTAGACAGTTTAAGTATATGGATGCATTCCAATTCGAAATCAATTTACCACTGTACTTTTGCTCCAGCCGATTTTAAAGCAGCAGAAGGCACCAAACTTACCTACAACAAGGACACTAAACGTTTATACATCCACATGTTCGAATACCCGAACACCGGCAACATTGCTTTAGATGGTTATAAAGACAAAGTAAAATACGCACAGTTTTTACATGATAACTCTGAACTTCAGATAGATACCGAAAAATCGAAAGGTAATAGCCTGGTATTAAAACTACCGAAGAAAAAACCCAACTTCGAAATACCAGTAATTGAATTGATATTAAATTAACCCAATTAATTTTAATGATCGGGCCTGCAAGCTAAACCTTGCGGGCTTTTTTTTTAAACCCAATCCCCATCATCCATCTCACATCTTCCATCATATTTTACGCCGACAACAAATCCGACTGATGCAAAGCAGCATAAGCTTTTGCCTGTACCACATTACCTATAATAATAATAGCAGGATAAGTTAAACCAGCATCTTCAGCAGCTTCCTGCAGGTTATTAGCCAAACATACCACCTGTTTCTGATTGGGAAGTGTAGCATGCTGAATAATTGCAGCTGGCATGGTACCTAAACCTGCATCACAATAAGCTTTAGAAATTTCGGCAACCTTTTTCATACCCATATAAATAACTACAGTTGCAGAGCTCTTCATTGCACACTTTAAATCTTCGGTTAAACTTCCATCCTTTTTGGTACCGGTTAGTATCCAAACACTTTCGCTAATGCCGCGATGGGTTAAAGGAACATCAATAAAACCAGCCCCCTGCATACTGCTGATACCTGGAATATAGTGACATTTAATACCACGGGCTTCTGCATAAATCAATTCTTCGAAGCCACGACCGAAAATAAAGGGATCGCCACCTTTTAAACGGACTACTACCTTATATTGATGTGCATTTTCTACAATTAATTCATTTATTTTCTCTTGAGGAGTGTATTCTCCATATGGTTGCTTACCAACATAGATCATTTTACATGTTTTCGGTGCAATTTCAAGCAATTTTTCATTACTTAAGTTATCATATAATATAACTTCTGCTCTTTTCAACACATTAAATGCTTTCATAGTGATCAATTCCGGATCGCCAGGACCTCCACCCATTATAAATACTCCAAAATCTACCGTTTTTTGACTCATAATTTTAATGTTTTAACCATTTAAATATAAAAGTGATGAAAATATATTAAAAAATTAAATATTTTATGATAAAAATCACAAAATAATAAGTTTTAATTCATTTTTAATCTATATTTGAATATCAAAAATCACAAAACAAACGAATAATATATTTTTAAGGATAAAACAATCTTAAAAAGCACATAAAAAGAACCAAACAACTAAAAAACAATACCATAATCACAATATACCTTTAAGATTTATGAAAGAACCACAAATAATCGTAATCGGAAATGGAATGGTGGGATATAAGTTCTGCGAGAAACTGAGATCAAAAACATCTTCCTTTAATCTTATCCTTTTTGGAGAAGAACCCCGCAGAGCATACGACCGTGTTCACCTAAGCGAATACTTTAATGGTAAAACAGCAGACGATCTTTCGCTTTCTACCGAAAACTGGTACCAGGAACAAAACATTACACTCTTTTTAAACAATCCTGTAGTTAAAATAGATCGCGAACAACAAAAGGTATATACTGGCAATGGTTTAGACTACACTTATGATATATTGGTTTTTGCAACGGGCTCCGGCGCTTTTGTTCCGAATATCCCAGGTATAGAAAAAGAAGGTGTTTTTGTTTACCGCACCCTTGAAGACCTCGACCTGATTAGCGAATATGCAAAAAAAGCAAAAACAGCCTCAGTTATAGGTGGCGGCTTACTTGGTTTGGAAGCCGCAAAAGCACTAATAGATTTAGGAATCGACAAAACCAGTATCATCGAATTTGCTCCGCGCCTAATGCCCAGACAAATCGATGCCGCAGGTAGTGATATGCTAAAATCGAAATTAACTGACCTGGGCTTACAAATCCACTTAAATAAAAACACTTCTAATATTGAAGGCGAGGGTAAGATTACCGCATTAAAATTTACTGACGACACGGTATTAGAAGCCGACATGCTGGTTATATCGGCAGGTATTAAACCACGAGATGAACTGGCAAAAGCCTGTGGAATTGAAGTTGGTCCGCGCGGTGGTATTGTTGTAGACGAGAAAATGCAAACCAGCGACCCGGCAATATTTGCTATTGGCGAATGCGCCCTGTTTGATGGCATGATTTACGGATTGGTAGCACCTGGCTATGAAATGGCCGAAGTTTTAGCCACCAACCTGTGTGCAGGCAACAAAAACTTCAGCAGTTTCGACATGAGCACGAAACTGAAACTAATTGGTATAGATGTAGCCAGTTTTGGCGATAACTTTATTACCGAACCTGATTGCCGTACCATTATTTTCGAAAACAAGCACAAAGGTGTTTATAAAAGGATTAATGTAAGTAACGACGGACAATACCTTTTAGGCGGTATACTTATTGGAGATGCATCGGCCTATAATATGCTCTTACAAACGGCCATCAACAAAATTGCATTACCCGAAGACCCTGAAGAATTAATACTGGGGTCACGTGGTGGCAGCGAGCCGGCTGGTGCTGGCATTACCAGTTTGCCCGATAGCGCGTTGATTTGCAGCTGCGAGGGAGTTAGCAAAGGCGACATCTGCGCTTCTGTTACCAGCGGCGGGTGCGAAAATATAGATGATGTAAAAAAATGCACCAAAGCCGGTACAGGTTGCGGCGGTTGTATGCCAATGGTGAAAGATCTATTGAACTACACTTTAAAATCGCAAGGCAAATACATAAAAAATGTGATCTGCGAGCACTTTAACTACAGCAGACAGGAGCTTTACGACCTCATCCACATCCATGAGCTGAAAAGTTATGACGAAGTATTGAATGCTTTGGGCGAAAACGATGGTTGCGAGGTATGTAAACCATTGGTTTCATCAATCCTGGCCAGTCTTTGGAACGAAATGATCCTTAAAAAAGGAAACGATGTAGCTCAAGACAGTAATGACCGCTTTTTGGCCAACATCCAAAAAGGAGGCTCCTACTCTGTGGTACCACGCATACCTGGCGGAGAAATAACCCCTGAAAAACTAATCGTGATTGGCGAAGTAGCTAAAAAATACAACTTATACACCAAAATCACCGGCGGTCAGCGCATCGATTTGTTTGGTGCTCACCTGAACGATTTGCCTGTAATCTGGGAAGAACTGATTGCTGCAGGCTTCGAAAGCGGCCATGCTTATGGAAAAGGATTGAGAACGGTAAAAAGCTGTGTGGGAAGCACCTGGTGCCGTTTCGGATTGCACGATAGCGTTAGCTTTGCCATCCGCATTGAAGAAAGATACAGAGGCATACGCGCCCCACATAAATTTAAATCGGCAGTAAGTGGCTGTATCAGAGAATGCGCAGAGGCTCAAAGCAAAGATTTCGGCATTATTGCTACCGAAAAAGGCTGGAATTTATATGTGTGTGGTAACGGCGGCAGTAAACCGCAGCACGCACTCCTGCTTGCCACCGATTTAGATAGCGAAACCTGCATCAAATACATCGACAGGTTCCTGATGTTCTATATCCGCACAGCCGATCCGCTTACCAGAACCGCCACCTGGTTAAATAAAATGGAAGGCGGTATCGATTATCTACGCAACGTAGTGATCAACGATAGTCTGGGCATGGCCAAGCAATGGGAGCATGAAATTGAAAAACTGATCAGCTCTTACAAATGCGAGTGGAAAGAGGCGGTAGAAAACCCGGCAATCAGAAAACGTTTTTCTCATTTTGTGAATGCACCGGAAGAGAAAGATCCTTCGATCGAATTTGTAGAAATGCGCGGACAAAAAAGAACCGCTGAATGGAAAATAGTCTAACCAAATATAATCAACCAACAATTTTCAATTTAAACTTAATCTTATGACAGAAACAACAAACAACTGGTTAGCCGCATGTCGTGTTGAAGACGCAGTAGAAAATGGCGGGGTATGTGTAAAACACGGTGAAGAACAAATTGCGTTATTCTATTTTACGAGAAGAAATGAGTGGTATGCCACCCAAAATGAGTGTCCCCACAAAAAACAGATGGCTTTAAGCCGTGGAATGATTGGCTCTACTACCGACGAACCTAAGGTAGCATGCCCTTTCCACAAAAAAACGTTTTCGTTAAACACCGGCGAATGCTTAAGTGGCGATGAATGCGCCATAAAAACCTACCCGGTAAAAATAGAAAACGGAACTGTTTACGTTGGAACGGTACCTAAATCTTAAGCTACCTCATTAAGACAAACAACCTCATTTAAACTCAAACCGAACCAACATGAAACTTAATAATCGTGTAGCTTTTACAAGCTGCCTAGCACTTTCTTTGTTCTTTTTTTCAGCTAAATCACAAACAAAAGCTGTTTTATTTGAAGGCATATTAACCGCCGGATACGTAGATCATGGCGCTTTTATCAATTGCACCGGACCAAGCATCAAGTTTAGTAAAAAACCTTACACCATTTTACTCGGCATGTTACCGAGTTTAAGAATAAAGGAGGATAAAGTTGCCGCTGGTGCAACAAAAAATGCCGCCCTTACCCCTAACCTCGGTTTTGGCTTAACTGCAGCTTTCCGCCACCTTGCTATTCAGGTGCCTTTTTACTACAACACCAAAACAGCAACAAAAAATGGCGAATGGAACCCTGGTGTTGGCCTTGGCTATAAATTTTAATCCAACCATTAAATTGACCACGCTTAACTGAACATTATGACAACTAACCTTACCCCCAAACCGTTAGATAAACTGAATATATTTTCGCTTAAAGGCGTTCAGATGAAAACCTTCCACATTACCTGGCTTACCTTTTTCTTCTGCTTTTTTGCCTGGTTCGGAATGGCCCCACTGATGAAAATTGCCCGCGAGCAACTGCATTTAACCAAAGATCAGGTTGGCAATATCCAGATCGCCTCAGTATCAGCTACTATTATTGCACGCTTACTGATTGGAAGGCTGATTGATAAATTCGGCCCGAAACTCATTTATACCTGGCTACTGGTACTTTGTGCCATTCCGGTACTGTTAATTGGTACCAGTCAATCTTATACCTCCTTTTTGCTTTTCCGTTTAGCCATTGGCGTAATTGGCGCATCATTCGTAATTACACAATTCCATACCTCTATTATGTTTGCACCAAACATTAAAGGTACAGCTAATGCTACAGCAGGTGGTTTTGGCAATGCAGGTGGCGGTGCTGCAAATTTATTTATGCCGCTGATTGCCTCGGCATTAACCGCATTAGGTTTTTGCAGCACTGAAGATAGCTGGCGTTATGCCATGATTTTCCCTGGAGTAATGCTTTTAATCTGCGCTTTCTTATACAATCGCTACACGCTTGATAGTCCGCAGGGAGATTTTAAAAACATCAAAGACGAAAACATCAAAAGCACGCAAAACACTTTCCTGATTGCAGCAAAAGATTACCGTACCTGGATTTTAACCATTGCTTATGCAGCTTGTTTCGGTGTAGAAATTACGGTCGACAATTTTGCGCCGATTTTCTTTACCGATTCATTTGGTGCAACAATAGCTGTAGCAGGCATGGTTGCAGGTATTTTTGGCTGGATTAACATTTTTGCCCGCCCACTTGGTGGCATCGTGGCCGATAAAATAGGTAAAACCTGGGGCTTTGACGGCAAAACACTCCTTTTAGCCATACTATTACTTGTAGAAGGTGTTGGATTAATCTGGTTTGCCAAATCGGGCAATATCAGCATGGCTATTTTCATGATGTTTGTATTTGGCCTGAGCCTAAAAATGGCTAACGGAGCCACCTATAGTCTGGTTCCATTCATTAATCCGCTTGCTGTGGGCAGTGTGGCAGGTATTGTTGGGGCCGGTGGAAATATCGGTGCTATGTTAATTGCCTTTATGTTTAAAGCTAAAGCCGGCCATGCCTCAAAAAACATAGTCGAAAATGGCATTAACGTACATAAAGACTTAATTGATTACACCAGTGCATTTACCCTGCTGGGTTTCATCATTTTAGCCATAGGCGTTGCAGTATTTATTATCAGAACCATTATGGCTCAAAAAACTGTAGAAATTGATGAATTGGTACTTAGCACCGGTAAATAAAAACCTAATCTGAAAACTACCTATAACCTTGTTTATCATTTGAACAACGAAACAAACATATCGCCAAATACCACTACCTGCTGCTATTGTGGCGTGGGTTGTGGTATTGTGGTAAATAAAGACATCCACGAAAGGATTACGGTTGAAGGCGACAAAACCCACCCAGTAAACAAGGGCATGTTGTGCAGCAAAGGGATGAACCTGCATTATACCGCAAACGATAAAAGCGACCGCCTGCTTTACCCCGAAATGCGCTACAATAAAAATATGCCTTTGCAACGGGTAAGCTGGGACACTGCACTGGATAGAACGGCCGCTGTATTTAAAGCACTTATCAAAAAATATGGCCCTGATAGTGTGGCCTTTTATGCCAGCGGGCAATGTTTAACCGAAGAATATTACGTAGTAAATAAATTAATTAAAGGTTTTATCGGTAGCAATAACATCGATACCAACAGCCGCTTATGTATGAGCAGTGCGGTTGTTGGTTATAAAATGAGCCTGGGCGAAGATACCGTACCCATTAGCTACGATGATATTGAAATTGCCGATTGCATTTTTGTGGCTGGCGCAAACCCGGCTTGGTGCCATCCCATCCTGTGGCGCCGGGTTGAAGCCGCTAAACAAAATAACCCCAATTTAAAAATCATAGTCAGCGACCCGCGTAAAACCCAAACCTGCTCACTGGCAGATGTGCATTTACAACTAAACCCCGGAACAGATATTACGCTGCACCACGCCATTGGCCGCTGCCTGATTGAAGACGGGAAAGCAGATGCTGATTTTATCATCAACAGCACCAACGGTTACGAAAAATACCATGAAACTGTTTTTCAAACCACGATAGCAGAAGCAGCCGCCATTTGCGGAATCGAAGAAAGCGACATCCGCCTAGCCGCCGGTTACATTGGCAATGCCAAAGGTTTTATTACCATGTGGACCATGGGGCTTAACCAAAGCGTGGTGGGCACCAATAAAAACCTTTCGTTAATTAATCTCAACCTGATAACGGGGCATATTGGCAAACCCGGCAGTGGTCCATTTTCACTGACCGGGCAACCCAATGCCATGGGCGGTCGCGAAGTAGGTGGATTAAGCAATTTATTACCCGCACACCGCAACCTTGCCAACGAAAACCACCGTAACGAGGTAGAAAAATTCTGGCAAATCCCTTTGGGCACCATCCAGGCTAAACCGGGCTTAACTGCCACCGAAATGTTTGACGAGCTGAACTCAGGAAAACTGAAAGCCGTTTGGATTCTGTGCACCAATCCATTAATCAGCCTGCCTGATGTACGCGCAGCTGAAGCCGGTCTAAAGAATGCCAAATTCGTAGTGGTACAAGACATCAGCAATAAGGTAGAAACACTAAAGTATGCCGATGTAGTGCTACCGGCAGCCGCCTGGGCCGAAAAAGAAGGCACCATGACCAACGCCGGACGCTATATTGCCTATCTGAGTAAAATTACCGAGGCACCCGGAGAGGCTTTACCCGATTCGGAAATCATTTGCCGCTTTGCACAAAAAATGGGCTACAGCGGCTTTGGCTTTAAAAATGCAGCCGCCATTTACGATGAACATGCAGCACTTACTGAAGGTACCAATATTGATATAAGCGGGCTTAACTACCAGATTTTAAAAGAGAAAAGGGCGGTACAATGGCCTTACCCCAAAAACAAAAACACGGATGGAACTGCGCGTTTATTTACCGACCATAAATTCTTTACGCCCGATAAAAGGGCCAACATTGTATCTGTAAACGATGCCAACCAATCGGAAGCCCTCAGCCCTGAACATCCGCTGATTTTAACCACAGGCAGGATCAGAGATCAGTGGCACACCCGCAGCAAAACGGGGAAGGTTAACAAACTGAACCAACACATCAGCGAATCTTTTTTAGAAATAAATCCGGTTGATGCAGCAGCAAGAAACATTAAAGACAACGATATAATCGAAGTGTTAAGCTTACGCGGCAATGTGCGTGTAAAAGCCAAATACTCTACTGATATTAAACCCGGTGTTGTTTTTATGCCCATGCATTGGGGATTGATTTTGAAAAGCGATTTAAACCGCGTAAACAACCTAACCAACAACCTGGTTGATCCGTTAAGTAAAGAACCCGATTTCAAGTTTACCGCTGTAGAAGTAAAGCTTTATAAAAAAGCAAGGCAAAAAATTATTGTAATTGGTGCTGGTGCCGGAGCCTGCGGTTTTGTTAAAAGCTACCGGGCACTAAACACAACCGACGATATCGAGATTTTTAGCAAAGAAGATTTCCCTTTTTACAACCGCGTACTCCTTCCCGATTACATTATCGGCACGCTCCCATGGCACAACCTCATCAAAATGAGCGATAGCGAAGAGGAAGATTACAGAATTAAGCTACACCGTAGCTTAAGTATCGAAAAAATAAATAAAGCAGATAAAACTGTTACCGATAGCAACGGAAAAACGCATCATTACGATGTACTGCTCCTTGCAACCGGAAGCAGAGCTTTTGTGCTTAAAGACCTGCCAAAGCTGAATGGTATTTTTACCATGCGTAGCCGTACAGATGCAGATGAATTTAAGAAACACGTAACCCAAACCAACGGCAAAGTGGTAATTGTAGGTGGTGGTTTGCTGGGAATTGAACTGGCTACATCGCTTGCCGAAACAGGCTCAAAAGTAGCCATAATCCAAAGGATTTCGCGTTTAATGGGCCGCCAGCTCGATGCTTTGGGTAGCCAGTTATTACACGAAGAATTGATTAGCAAGGGAATCGAAATATTTTACAACGATGAGGTAGACCGTGTTATCGGCGAAAAAAATATTACGGGTGTACGCTTAAAAAGCGGGTTGATGATCGATTGCGAATCTTTTGTAACCGCCATTGGTACTGTGCCAAATATCGAATTGATTAAAGAAGCCGGCATAACCTGCAAAAGAGGTGTGGTGGTTGATGAATACCTGCGAACCAACGAAGAAGACATTTTTGCCATAGGTGAAATTGCCGAATTTAAAGGCGAAATGTATGGCATTACCGCCGCCGCAGAGCAACAGGCTGAAATAGTAGCACGATTTCTATGTGGCGATATTGCTAAATTTTACCAGGGCAGCTTGTTGATGAATATTTTAAAAATACACAGTCTCGAACTTTGTTCGTTAGGTCTGGCCGAAATACCCAACAACGACCCCACCTACGAAGAAATTGTTTTTATTGACAAGGCCAAACGCTATTATAAAAAATGTATTGTACACAACGACAAACTGGTAGGCGCAATATTAATTGGCGATAAAGGCGAGTTCCTGGAGTTCCGCAACCTGATTGAAAACAAGATGGAGCTGAGCGAAAAAAGGCTTCAGCTTTTAAGAAGCGGCAAAACAACGGAACCGCTTATTGGCCGAACCGTTTGCAGCTGTAACAATGTGGGCGAGGGTAACTTAATCAACAAAATAAAAGATGGCTGTAAAGACCATTTACAACTTTGCCAGCTAACCGGCGCAGGCATGGGCTGTGGCAGTTGTCGTCCCGAAGTTAAAGCCATTCTCGATTCTTTTGTAAACGTACTCAAAACCGAATCTAAAGCCGCTCTGGCCGAATAAATTAAACTGAAAGCGATGATGAAAACAACTCTTGGTCCTTCTGAATTTATTAACGTTAAAGGCATCGAATATTTTAAGTTCGAAGAAGATTTTATTGAAGAAAATGTACGTTGCATCCCGATGATTGTCCGTTTTAAAATGGATGCTGCCGGGATAAAACTCAAACTCGCCGAATGGAGCCGGTTTCATCCGCAAGAGCGGGTGCAACTGGCCTTACTGCCTGTTTTTACACAAGAGGAAACCAACAAATACCACCAGTTCTTAATTAGCCTGATTGCCAAATACACCGGAAACCAGGCCACCACTCTCCCTATTGATCCGCTGCCCGACTGGGCCAATTTACACCAAATCCCAGCCATGCTTCAGGAGAAACTGGCAGAATTGCAGCTACAGCTTTCCATTAGCCAATGGCGAAAGCTCACTAACATACAGCGATTTGCGCTTTTAAAATTATGCAGGCCTGGGCACGAAAACAAGAACTTCCCCAAAGCCATTATCGAATTTGGAATTTAACCAGCTGAGTATGTACAAAACGATCATTATTAACTTTCCAGGGGGCATTATCTCGCCCGGCAAGCTATACAACATCCTTGTAGCAGCGAGTAAAGCACGCATACAATACGTACGCTTTGGTCTGCGCCAACAGTTATTAATCGATACCACAACTTACAACGTTGATATTTTTACGGCAGAACTAGATAAGCTGGAAGTTGACTATGAAGAAAACACCAATAATTTCCCCAACATCATCAGCTCTTACCCTGCCGAAGAAATTTTTATCCAAAAAACATGGCTAACAGAAGGCGTGTACAAGGATATTCTCGACAGCATCGACTTTAAACCAACCATTAAAGTAAATATCAGCGACAGCGACCAGAGCATTACCCCAATGTTAACGGGTAACATTAACTGGATTGCGTCTTCGCAATCAGAACATTACTGGCATGTTATCGTCCGTTTTCCAAAAACTAACGTAATATACGAATGGAACCACCTTTGCTACACCAACCACATTGCGCAGGTAACCAAAGGTTTAGAAACAATTATAAAGAGCAATCCGGATAAATTTATAGATAACCCTACAGCAAATGGCGAAGAATTGTTTGCGGCGCTGGATCATGATCATTTTATCATTAAACCTGCACAGCAATCCGTTTCCCTGTCATCGTTTAATCTTCCGTATTATGAGGGTTTAAACCGCTATAACAATAAATACTGGCTGGGCATATACCGCCGCGATGAGCTGTTTAGCATCGCTTTCTTAAAAAAACTATGTCAGCTCTGCCTGGCTACCAAATTAGGCCAGCTTTGCTGTACCTCGTGGAAAACCATCATTATTAAAGGGATTAACGAAGAAGATAAAAAGCTTTGGAATACGCTGCTCGAAGAATTTGAAGTGAACATGCGCCATGCGGCCAATGAGCTTAACTTTCAGGTAGAAGACAATTGCAATGAGGGTTTGGCACTCAAAAGTTTTCTGGTAAAAAGCTTAAGCATTGATGATACCCGCACCTTTGGGATTTGTTTCGGCATTAAAACCCGTAAAAAAAGCGAGGTGTTTAGCAGCATATTGATTCGGAAACGCCATTTAATCGATTTGTTTGGCTTAAAACTCTTTCCGGTATACGATATTTTATGCGCCAAAGATTTTAACCCTAATGAGCGTACAGGAGAAATTTTTAGTCGCAGCAATCCAAGCTTTCTGCTACCTGAGCAAGTGAGGCGTGCAGTGTTTAGGTTTTACAAATACCGTTTAAACACCATCAAAACCGATCAGCAGCAACCCTTAATTACCGAAGAACCAGCAAAAAAACGCAGCGACTTTTTATACCAGTGTAACAGCTGCCTCACGGTGTATAACGAAAAAACAGGAGATGAAGCCCAGGGTATTTTACCAGGAACTACATTTAAAGATTTGCCCGATAAATATTGCTGTCCGCTTTGCGAGGGAGATAAAAGTGATTTTAGCAAGATCGATCAATCTGCATTGCAATTGCTGTAAACACAAGTGGCCTACAGTCCATTAATTTCGGCATGGGAATTAAAGTTCCCGAAAAAACGATCGTCATTATCTTCAACAGCTATTTCGCATACCTGCAGCTTACTCAATACAAACTTCATACTGTGTTTGGTTAATTGATGCGTTTGTAATAAATGCCAGATGCTTTTTAAACCTTTGGCCGTATAAATGCCACACAATGGCTCTTGCTGACCATTCCGGGTAAAGATATAGGCATCGAAAGATCCGGTGGCATGGTACGCATCTGATAATTGATTGAGCAACCTGTGTTCCATCATCAATAAATCGCAAGCCAGTACAAATAAATCATGCCTGGGGCTTAACAAATGTACAGAAAGTACGCCCAGTAGCGGCCCTCTAACGTCAAGCAAAGTATGATCGGCCACCAGCTGTGCTGCTCCGAAATAACCTGCATAAGCTTCCTGCTGGCTGGCATTAACCGAAAATACAACGGGTATTTGCAACGATGCAAGTTTATCGGCTGCCAGCTGTGCCCAAAGTTTATCCTGATGGCTTAACAACCCCTTATCGGAGCCCATCCTTAAACTTTGACCGCCACATAAAACTACGCCTAACATAGCCAATTGCTTTATTTATTACTCAATTCTTTTAACCCCGCTTCATTTAAAATACCAATTTGCTTACCCGCTACCACAACCAGTTGTTCTGCAAGCAACTCGTTCATGGTCCTGAAAACCGTTTCATAAGTTGCACCGGTATAAGCTGCCAAATCTTGTCTGCTTAAAGCCAGGTTTAAAAAACCAGCTTCATTTAAACCAAACTGATCTTTCAGGTTCAAAATAGCCATAGCCAACCTGCCTTTAACCGACATTAAGGCCAGGTCTCTCATTTTCTTCTCAGAGGTATGCAGCTCATCGGCATAAAACATTAGCAAACCATAGGCAAATTCCTGGTTTACTTTTATGGTAGCCTTAAAAAATTCGATATCAACAAAACAAAGCTGGGTAGTTTCTAAAGCTGTTGCCGATATCGGGTAAGTAGAAATGTTATTGCTGATTCCCCTATGGCCAATAATTGCACCATCGTTGGCAAAACGCAAAATCAGTTCTTTATCGCCCCAATGCTTATGTACTTTTACATTACCCGAAGTTACGAAATAAACCCCGCTCACCGGATCACCTTCTTTAATAATCACCTCCCCTTTTTTGGCTATAAAATTCTTTCTATGGCTTTCGATAGCAGGATGCCATTCTTTCAAAGTAAGCTGACACATAAAGCACGTTTTAAGATCGCAACTACTATTTTTCTTCATATACACAATGGGATGGATGGTAAAAGTAATAAATGTTGCTGATTTTTAATCCGCTTTATGCGAATTAGCAGCTTCTCCACCATTGTTGAAAATTTTCTTGCAATAAAACTCCCTGATGATGAACGTTTAGCGTTTTTTGCCGGCTAACTGTGCATAAAGAAGTTTAAAGATATGCCGTCAAATTATAATTTTGTGTTATGGCAAATACGAACGTTAGAAAATCAATTCAGAATAAAATCGAATCATTGGGCAAGGAAATTGAAACCCTGCAAGGCGAATTAAAAAGATGGGAGAAAATCGCCGCTGATTATGAAACCAACTCAGAAAGTATCGATCTGATTTTATCGATTCAATTACCTGAAAAAGCTGAACCTAAAGCTAAAAAAAGTAAAGCCGTATTGGCTTAAAAAAAGAAAACCCGGACAATGTCCGGGAATTCAACTCATTCAAAATCTTAGTGCTCATATTCTGCAACAGTTTCGCCTGTTTTACGTACCGGAATTTTTGCCCTTGGCTTTACCTGTGCCGGCAAAGCTTTACCTTCTGTTTGTATAGGTTCTTTTTTCGTTGATTTTTTCTTGAATTTACGTCCGTACCAAATCAGAAAACCGGTAATGGGCAAGCTTGCGCCTATTAAAGCGGCCAAAAATGCAAGCACTTTACCCGGAAAGCCTAAAATGCTACCCACATGGATATCATAATTCATTTTCCGCAGCTTACCACCAAAACCTGCCTCATCGTAAGGAATGGCATAAACTCCTTTTCTCTGAAATTCTTTTAAGGTGTGCTGATCAAAAGTATAGCCCTGGTTATTGTAAAACTGACCTTTGTTGGGATAAACTGTAATGTTGATGGTAGCTTTCGCTTTACTGGTATCGGGGAAATTATAATAAAATCCTGCTGATTTCGGATGCCTGCTGATTACTTTGTTCCAGGCCAGATCCATGGCTTTTTGAGGGGTATAAAATTTACCTAAAGCCAGCGAATCGGATTCTAAACGCTGAAAATCGCCCAGCTTATCGCCACCCGAGGTTATCCAATAAAGGCCTTCGCTGTACCATCTGATACCGTATACCATACCAGTTAGTGCAATAAACAATAAAAAGATAAGCGAATAAAAGCCCAGTACGTTGTGCAGATCCAAATTAACCCGTTTAAATGAGGCACCCCACTTAATCTTGAAACTCTTATCGCGGGTAGATTTGTTCCATTTTTTAGGATACCACCAAATCAGCCCGGTAATGAGTAAGACTACAAAAATCAGCGTACCATAGTTTACAATTGGCCGGCCAATGGCGTAAGGCAACCACAAAAAGCGGTGTCCGTTTAAAATAAACCTAAAAAAGTCTACCTCGCCTTTTTTATGCACCACCGTGCTGATTACCTCGCCGGTGTATGGATTGATTTTAAGGCTTGTTCCGCCACCTCTTCTGCCTTCATCTTTTTTACCCCTTAAATTCAAATTAATAGCCCTTCCCTGCTGATACTGCGCATAAGAAGGCACTTTATCCGGGTAAAGTTTAAAAGCAATGGCGCTCAGCTGCGAAGGTTGGATAACCGGTTTATCCTGTCTTTCGATTTTCGTTTCAGGTTCTAATAAGGCGGTAATTTCTTCGTTAAAAACCCAAATACAGCCTGTAATACAAACAATCAGAACAATAACGCCCGAAACCAGGCCCAGCCAGAGATGAAGCCATTTATTGATCCTATTAAATAACGAATCTTTATTCTTTTTCTTTGCCGGAGTAGTTTTGATTACCGTTGCCATTGTCCTGTTTTGTTTGATGTTGAAATGATGATTTTAAGCTTACTTTAAATGCTGGATTGCGGTAATTAAACCACCTTCTACTTTTAATCCCTTTGTTGCGGTTAGTGCCGATGCATCAACTTTGTACACGTAGCTGGTTCCATCTTTAAGGTTTAAACCGATGTAAGCTGTTTTACCGTCTTTAGGTGTATAATTATTGGTGGTAATGCTCGAAATATCAGTAGAAGCAGGTATTCCGTTAACTTTTTTAAATGTTTTATCAACCACATTTAAAATTCCGATGGTTTTTCCGACTGTGTAAGCACCTTTTTCTGCTTTTGGTATAGCGTTTACCACAAAATTATTGTTACCGATATATAACCAGTTGGTAATTACGTTACCACCAGAAACTGATTCAAAATCAACAAAATAACTCAAATCAAATTCGGTAGTACCAGCCTTAATTTTGGTAATAGCCGATGGTTTTGTAGAGCTTAATACACCATTGGTAACAGCTACAGAAGAAGAGAAAGCATACACATCGCCGTTCTCTACCAAACCTAAACCATCGGTAAAATACCGGCCGATAAAGCTGGTTCTGTCGTCTTTAATTACCTTTTCAAGTTTCATCTCCGGGTAAGAATAAACAGCAATCCAGGCATTGTTAGGGAAATTTGTACCAAAAGATTCACCGCAGCAGGCCTTAATTGAAAAATATGGTGCATAAACTTTGTTGCCTACTTGTTTAATCCAGCTAAAGTGGGCCGATTCGCCGTTGCTTGATGGTGCCTGAACGTCAATGGTTCCTTCGCCTGCAATTAATAAACTATTGGTATTTACCCTGTACCAGTTGGCCAGTGGCGTAGCAATATTTCTTGGTATTTTAACCAAAAGGATATCATCATTTACCGGAGCAAAAGCCTGCACCGTTTCGGTCTGGAAATTAGATAGTTTATTTAGCTTACCTGATAGGATGTTGTAGGTAGTTACAGCACCTGGATTTCCTTGTCCGTAAAGCATGCTGAAAAATTTATTGTTATGGGTAACGTAATAACGGTAGGTTCCGTCTTGTTCTACACCATTACCAACGGTAGAAATGCTGCCTTTATCTAAATCACTTGCAGTAAGCAGGTAATCTGCTACTCCGGTTGATGCTACCGGCGTTACTGCCAGAATAAAATTACCGGGGTTGTTGGGAATACTTTCGCCTTCTTCTTTTTTAGAACAAGAGGTTAGCACAGCAGCAAAAGCTAAAGCTATAAACGTTTTGGTTAAATTTGTTTTCATTATGAACTGTTTTAATAATTAATTATTGATTTAATTGATAAAATATCGAAGGTTGAGGTAGAAAGCCCTGCCTGGTTTTTGAAGGCTAAAATTGTCGAAGAGATTGGCGTTGGTGATATTTTTGGCTTCCAAACCAATGTTGTAGCGACCTTGTTTTAAGCTATAAACGAGGTTTACATCGTGGTTAAACTGCTGTGGAATAACCTTTTTATCGTCGCTGATGGTTTTACCACCCTGGCTTGGCCAGTATAACCAGAAAGCATGTACATACAGTAAATTATAACCTACAGTAAGGTTATTGCCTTTATGGCCAACATCTCTGAGTGATACCGAAACATCTCCGTTTCCATATAAATAAGGGATATTGGGCATTTGATCGAGGTAAACGATACTGATTGAAGTGAATCTTTGTCCGGTACTGGGGTCGGTTTCGTATTTCTGCAGGTTTTTAAGGTTTTGATAGGTTACGGTTGTACCTACGCTTAACCAGTTCTCGTAAGAATACCTGATTTCGGCATCGCCACCTACTGTTCTTACCCCGTCGCGGTTATCGGCTACCAGTTTGGATTGGTTTTGGTTTAAGCGGCTATAAATGAAATTGGTTGCGTTTCTGTAAATTCCATTGGCCGAAAAAGCAAAGTTATGATCGTGAGAAACCGAAAAAGCATAGCTTAATCCTAAATTAAAATTATCGCTTTTCTCAGGTTTTAAGCCGGGGTTGGCATCCTGGTTTTCTACATCACCAAATATTTCCTGGGCTTCGGGCATGCGGTTGGTTAATTCGTACGAAGCTTTTAACTGAAGGTTTCTGTTTAAAAAATAACTTGCTGCTGCTCCGTAACCCAGGCGCTCCAGGTTGTTTTTACCTGCGCCAGTACCACTTCCGTTAACATTATTCTGGTTAATGTATTTTCCAAAAACCGTAGCGCTCCATCTATTTTTCACGTCAAAGTTATAGCCAAGTCCTAAAATATTCTTGTTGGTTTTCTTTGTCCGTTCGTACTCTGCATTGGTTGGATTCAGTTCATCACTTCCCTTACGGTTAAAAGTGCTGAAAACATTACTCAGCGCTACCGATTGATTATCGTTAATGCGGTAATTGAGCATGGTTGTGGCCAGGCCATTGTTGTTTTTGTATTTGTATAAACTTCTTGCGCGCTCGCCATTCGATCCGTTTGGTTTACTATTGCCATACCAATCGTAACGTACATTGAGCGTATCGATATTTTGCTCATTACCCAGGTTGTAATTGGCATTGATGGTTACATCCAGCCCTTTGATGAGGTTTTCTTTCTTGTATTTTAAGCTGGGCATTAAAATATTTCCCCTGCGGTGCCAGCCCCCAAAAACCGAAGCCATCCGGGCACCAGTTTGTATTTCTTTATAATTCTGGCCAACAGTAACACCAAATAAGAGTTTATCGGCATAGCTTTTTCCTACTACACCAACATTGGCAATTAAAGTTTCGTTATGGTAGGTATCGTTAAACCTCCGCAGTTTAGCGGCTGGAGCATAAGCTCCTGTCCAGATATCTGATGCTTCAACGGTTACTTTGTAGTCGTTATCCGAATAGTTCTGAAATGCATTTAACTGAATAGTAAAGCCATTTTTTGAAGTTGTGGCGGCATTAATTACACTTCTGTGGGTATTAAACGAACCAAAAGAATAAGAAGCATCGATATAGTTGCGGTAACGGTCGCCGGTTACAATATTAATCGCCCCACCAAGGGCATCCGACCCCAGCCACATTGGTACTACACCTTTGTACACTTCAACCCGGTCTGCAATATTAATCGGGATATTGTTGATCTGAAAAGAAGAACCAAAATTATCCATCGGTATCCCGTCTATAAAATACCTTACGTGGTTGCCCGAAAAACCATTTAATGAAAGGTTAAAGTTAGAACCCACCCCTCCCGATTCTCTTACCCGTATGCCTGCAACACGATCCAAAGCTCCCGAAATATCGAGTGTGGTATTGTACAGCTTTTTCGCATCAACCGCAGTCACATTAAAAGCCTGCCGGTTTACCTCCTGTGTAGCCGTTCTGCCAATTACATTCACTGTTTCCATCTGTTCTGCAGATTCGGAAAGATTAAAATTCAGTCCACTTAACGGTTTATCGCCAATGGTAATCTCTTTCTTAAGGGTTTTAAAACCAATGGCCGATACCTGTAAAGTGTAATTTCCGGCGGGGATTTGTGCGATTTTAAAATTACCGCTACCATCGGTAAGGGTACCAAAATTTGTTTTATTAACTTTTACGGTGGCACCAGGAAGCGGATCGCCGCCGCTGGTTTTAACTTGTCCTGAAAGGCCCGGTATTGGATTTTGGGCTGAAGCAAAAATTACACAGGCACATAGTATGCCCAATAGCAAAATTTTCTTAATTTGCATGGCTTTTAATGGAGATTAAAGGTGAGCCGGATTTCCGGTTTAGCCACACGGGTCCGAAACCGTGTGGCATTTTTATTTCGGGCAAATATAGCCTCTATTTAGATCAAGTCCAAATAAGAATAAATAAATGTTAAATTTCGTTAATCCTCACCTTTAAGCCTGGCAGAAAAAACGCTTAGGATAAATCTTTTAAAACACTCAAACCCTTTCACTTAAAAACATGTTCTTCCTATACAACAAAAACAATGTATATGAAAAATTTAATTTATTTGATGGCCATTTCGGCTTCGGTTTTAACGTTCCAGGCATGTAGTGGAGGGAATAAAGATGCTAAAGAAAGTGCCGACAGTTTAAACATGGCGAAAGATACCACAACAAATGTGGCGGCTACCGGTGGAATTGCAGTAGACGAAGCCGATGCTAAATTTACCACTCAGGCTGCTGTGGGCGGCATGGCCGAAGTAGAACTGGGAAAAATGGCGCTCGAAAAAAGCAGTAATGCAAAGGTGAAAGAATTTGCCACCATGATGGTAAAAGACCACGGCATGGCCAATACCGAATTAATGGCCATAGCCAAACTCAAAAACATTACCTTACCAAGTACGGTTGATGATGAGCATAAACAGAAAATGGACGACCTGAGTAAAAAAACAGGGGCAGATTTTGATAAAGCTTATGTAGATGCTATGGTAAGCGGACATAAATCAACCCTGAAGTTAATGGAAGATGAAGCTAAAGACGGAAAAGATGCCGATCTCAAATCATTTGCAACCAAAACTGCTCCCATTGTTCAGAGCCACTTGGTAATGATCAATAAGATAAACGATAGTATGAAATAAAAAACGTTAATCACCTTCAACACTGGTTGAAGGTGATTAATAATTGCCTTTAAAATTATCTCTTTTAACCAAATGGGCAATTGCCTGCCTGATTTGCTCGTAACCAACAGGTTTTACAAAGAATTTATCGCAATATACCCTAAAGGCATCGAGCGCGTGCCTTTCATGGGCAGTCACAAAAATGAGGTACTTTACACGATCACGTATTACTTTGGCTATATCAATACCCGATACTTCCATGCCAATCTCAAGGAAAAGGAAATCAATTTCACGATATGCGCGGATTGCCTCAACCCCCTCAATCGGATCGGTATAGGTAGCTAACATGGTAAAATCTTTCATACGTAAAATACAACCTTTCAGGATATCGATACTGATTTGATCATCGTCGATTATGACACAGGTATAAGGTTTAAGATGAGGTAGCTGCATTAACTTTTACTAAGCGTTAACAAACCCCAAGCCAAACCCTTAGCTGAGCAAGGCCGAATAAGCTGTTCTATCACTTAAAACATCAGAAAAAGTAGCTTACAAAGGCTGGATTATTTTCAAAAAAACAGCCTCAAAAGGCATTTAAAGCTCAATTTTAGCCAAATATGTAATTATAACTCTGGTGGTGTATAACGTTCTATAAATGTCTTCCGGCTAAGCAATTTTAAATAGGGATAATTTCCGTTTAACTGCGGTCTTTGTTTAAGCTCATATAGAAAATGGCCACCCAAATCAACGATTATCTTTGCGGTAGCACAATACCACACACTGTGAGGCTGTTTCCAGCAAAAAGAATAGAGGTTGGAAGTAAATTTTATGTCCTTCAACTCGTTGTGGTAAAAATTCAACGGTTTGGGGAATAAATTCCCCTGTTCTACCTCAATTTTCCGCACCATCGAAAGATGATCGCTATGGCAAAATTCATAATCCTTTAATTTAGGATCATCCACATCAGGCAAGTGTTTTAGCACTTTAAAGCCTTTAAATTTCTTTCCATTCAGCACCCAAATCAGGTTTGGATAGAAAGCTTCGCGGCTATTTAATTCAGCTAATGAAATTGGGGAATTCTGAAACTCTATGGTGTAACCCGAAGGCGTAAAGATATCAGCCCGGTGCAGGTTATTATTGGCGCTATCGTAAAAGGCAATTTCTCTGAAAGAAGACGGAAAAGCAAGCTTCCACTCACGGTGCCAGGCAGTTTCTTTTCTGTAAAATTCTTTTTTTAGTATCGAAACATCCTGAACGGGTTCGGGAAGGGGATTTAATTTCTTCATCAACTATTGTCCGGAAAATTGCTTAATTAGGGATACGCAAAAATAAACTAAAAATATTAGCATACAAAAAATATCCTCTATCCAAGTCTGCACAATACTCCAGGCAGAAATTATTTGGTCTGAACCAGAGCCATATATCAGATTAAAACGAAACTTGTTTTCAAGTACCAGCAGTATAATGGTAACTTTGCATCATGACCCTGGAAGAATTAAAACAGTTAGAAGATTTTTTCGCCAACGCAGAACCCCAGCAGGTTCCAATCTATCTAAACGAGGCTACCGTAATTACAGATTATAAACATTTTCTGGAGAGCCATTTTCTTCCTTTAAGGCTTAATCCCGATGCCAAAGTAAATGCACCGCTGGTACACCGGCTTAAAATGCTGAAGTTGCTGATCGAATCGAACGCTTAACGGCAAACTCATTTTCTTAATAAATTGGTGTATTTTAGCCTATTAAACAAATTCAAATAGTGAAAGCTTTTAACCTCTTATTCTGCATCCTGTTTATTGTTTCTGCCGGTTTACAGTATAACGATCCCGATCCTTATGTTTGGATGCCTATTTATCTTTTTGGTGCCGGGCTATGCTGGATGTATTTCCGTGGAAAATATTATCGTAAAGCTTATTTAGGTGGAATATTGGCTTACAGCGTTTATGCCATATACCTGTTTTTTGATAAATACGGCGTATTGAACTGGTATAACGACCATGCTGCCGAAAACATAGCCATGAGCATGAAAGCAACCAAACCATGGATAGAAGAAACCCGCGAATTTGGAGGCTTACTGATCCTGATTGTAGTACTTGCCATTAATTATCTAACCACCAGGGCAGCTTCGAAACGACTGGCCTAAATCAGCTTTTAACTGATAAAAGTAAAATTTAGAATTATTGCCGGCAGATTTTAAAACTTGACGAGCATCAGTTTTTAAAACAAATATTTCCAACTATATTGGGCATAATTGGTTATACCTATACCTTGATGCTTCCTTTATGACAAAAAATATTTTCATTGCCTCAGCCGAACCTTATACCGGAAAATCGGTAATCGCTTTCGGCATGATCAATATGCTGTTGGCAAAAACCCAGAAAGTAGGTTATTTTAAACCCATTATTGCCCAGGACGACCCGAATGTTAGAGATGAACATGTAGAGGCCATGCTCGATTATTTTTCGCTCCCGGTTAAATACGAAGATGCTTTTGCTTTTACACGGCAGGAAATGCTGCACCAATCGGATGATAGCAGTACCATCATCAACACCATTATCAGTAAATATAAAAAACTGGAAGACAATTATGATTTCACGGTAATTGAAGGCAGCGATTTTTTAGGTGAAGGCACGGCATTTGAGTTTGAATCGAATGCGCTGATGGCAAAAAACCTAGGTGCACCGGTGCTTATTGTCGTATCAGGAAAAAACAAAACAGCCAGTCAGCTTTTTAAAAGCGCCATTAATATATACCGTAATTTTTTATTAAGGGATGTACAGGTGCTTGGCGTGGTGGCCAATATGGTTAACCCCGAAGAGGCCGAACGCATTAAACAGGCCCTAACCAATCAGTTACCGGCCGAACTACTGATAGCGGTAATACCAACAGAAACCGGCTTGCAAAGCCCAACCATGAAAGAAATTACATCGGCACTGGGTGGCGAAATACTTTTTGGTACAGAGTTGCTCGATAATCAGGTTGATAATTTTGTAACCGGCGCAATGATGTTGCCTAACTTTTTAAGGCACATTAAAGATAATCTGCTTATTGTTACGCCAGGCGATCGTGGCGATATCATTATTGGTGCACTTCAGGCCAATTTATCGGCCAATTACCCAAAAATTGCAGGTATTGTTTTAACAGCTGGCAGCTTACCCGATGAGCCCATAATTAAACTGATAGAAGGTTTGCAGACCATTATCCCTATAATTTCAGTACAAAAAGGAACTTTCGAAACCACTACCACTATTGGTGGTATTCATTCTAAAATTACCATAGCCAACAAAAAGAAAATTGCACTCGCTATTGAGCTGTTCGAAAAATATGTAGACAGCAAAGCGCTGGATAATAAAATTATCACCTTTAGCTATCAGGGCATTACACCGCACATGTTCCAATACCAGCTGGTTAAATGGGCCAAACGCGATAAAAAACACATTGTTTTGCCCGAAGGAAATGACGAGCGGATTTTAAAGGCGGTAGAAAAGCTTATTGCCCAGGATATTGTTGACATTACACTTCTTGGCGACCCAGTTGAAATTGGGAACAGTATCAAAAGGCTTGGCCTTAATCTGGATGTCAATGTATTAAAAATCTACGACCCTATCCATTCTGAGCAGTATAATAATTATGTTGATACGCTGCACGAACTGCGCAAGGCCAAAAATGTAAACCTCGAAATGGCCAGGGATATGATGACTGATGTTTCTTACTTCGGCACCATGATGGTTTATAAAGGCGATGCCGATGGCATGGTATCGGGCGCGGTACACACCACTCAGCATACTATCCGTCCGGCGCTGCAATTTGTTAAAACGAAGCCGGGTGTATCGGTTGTGTCGTCTATCTTCTTTATGTGCCTGCCAGAACGTGTGGCCATATTTGGCGATTGTGCGGTTAACCCCAATCCTACTGCCCAGCAACTTGCCGAAATCGCCATTTCGTCGGCCGAGAGTAGTGCCCGGTTTGGCATCGAACCCCGCATAGCCATGCTCTCCTATTCGTCGGGTACATCGGGCGAAGGCGAAGACGTAGAACGGGTAAGAGAAGCTACAGCAATTGTAAAAAGCAGGTTTCCTGAACTAAAAATTGAAGGGCCAATACAATACGATGCCGCCGTTGACCCTTTGGTTGGCCAGCAAAAACTACCAGGATCGGAAGTAGCAGGCCGTGCGAGTGTACTTATTTTCCCAGATTTAAATACCGGTAACAATACCTACAAGGCCGTACAGAGAGAAACTGGTGCACTGGCCATTGGCCCCATGCTACAGGGTTTAAACAAACCCATAAACGATTTAAGCCGTGGCTGCACGGTTGATGATATTTTTAACACTGTTGTTATTACAGCAATTCAATGCCAGGATCTTTAATATGAACATTTTAGTAATCAATTCAGGAAGCAGTTCTTTAAAATACCAACTCTTTAAAATGCCAGAAAAAAGCCCCGTTTGCAGTGGCCTGGTAGAACGCATTGGCATTGAAGGCTCCTTTATAAAACATGCCGTTTATACAGCGGGCAGTAAACACAGTATAGAACAATCGGCATTTATTGCCAGCCATAGCGAAGGCTTAAAACAGGTACTCGCGCTGCTGTCCGAAGGCGAATATGCGGTAATAGCCAGTCCTGATGATATTGCTGCTGTTGGCCACCGTGTTGTACATGGTGGTGAGCATTTTAACGGGCCAACGCTGATTACCGATGAAGTAAAAAAACAGATCAAAAAGCTATTCTCACTCGCTCCCTTGCATAATCCGGTCAATTACAAATGTATTGAAGTAGCCGAAAAGACTTTTACAAAAGCGAAACAGATTGCCGTTTTTGATACAGCCTTTCATCAAACCATACCCGAGCAGGCCTACCGTTATGCCATACCCGAATGGTACTATAAAGAAGATGCTATCAGGGTTTATGGTTTTCATGGCACCAGCCACAAATATGTGAGCGAACAGGCTATAAAATGGCTGGGCAAAAGCGATACAAAAGTTATCAGTGTCCACTTAGGAAACGGCTGCAGCATTACGGCCATTCTCAATGGTAAATCGGTTGATACGAGTATGGGCTTTGGTCCTTTAAGTGGCTTGATGATGGGAACACGATCTGGTGATATCGATCCTTCGGTTATTTTTCACCTCATGGAGCATTCTGGCTATACTTTAGAGCAGCTGAGCACTTTACTCAATAAACAATCGGGGCTTTTGGGCGTTGGCGGATCGAGCGATATGCGCGACATTAGAAAGCTGGCAGCGGAAGGTAACCAGGCCGCTATTTTAGCCCTTAAATTATACGCCTATCGCATCAAAAAGTTCATAGGTGCCTATACTGCCATTCTAAATGGCGTAGATGCAATCGTTTTTACAGCGGGTGTAGGCGAAAACGACAAGCAGATGCGCGAAGCAGTATGTACTGAGCTTGATTTCTTAGGCATTAGCTTAGACACCACACAAAATAACAGTTATGCAGGCGAATTGAAGGAAATCAGCAGTCCCTTATCAAAAGTAAAATTATTGGTTATCCCAACAAACGAAGAATATGAAATTGCCCACCAGTGTTACGATCTTTTAACCGTTAATTAGCTTACCGTTTTGTATAACATTCATTTTGTGTATACCCTTTATCGCTTTCCTCACTAATTCTTTTATTTTTAGTTATGAACCTATCTTTTCCGATCCTCGAAGCTTGTACTTATTTAAATACCGCCAACTCCGGCTTACTATCTACCGAGCTAGCTGCCTGGCGTAAAACACATGATGAAGCTTTTATTGCAGGCGGCAGTATTTTCAGAATGGAAAATGCGGCAATTATTAACGATCTCAGAAATAATTTATCGGTATGTTTCGGTGCCAGGGCTGATAACACCTATCTGGTCCCAAATTTTTCGGTAGGTTTTAATACGCTACTAAACGGGCTTGATAAAAGCCATCATTTTTTACTGTTAGAAGAAGAATATCCATCGGTAAGTTATCCGGTAATTAGCATGGGTTTTGAACACAAAACCGTAAAAATTGATGCAAATCTGGAAAATAATCTGATCCAGGCCATTGAAAAATTTAAGCCAACAGTACTGGCTTTTAGCATGGTGCAATACATTAGTGGTCTCCGGATGGATAATGACTGGATACAAAAGTTAAAAAGCAGCTATCCACAACTGCTGATAATTGGCGATGGTACTCAATTTACAGGAACTACCGCCTTTAATTTCGAAAAATCGGGTTTAGATGCGTTGTTAGGAAGTGGCTATAAGTGGCTGCTGGGAGGTTACGGCAATGGCTACGCCTTTCTTTCTGATGCATTAAAAGACCAGCTTTATCAAAAAAACAAACTTGCAGCATTGCCTACTGCCCCGTTTTTACAAGGTAAGGATCATTTATCGCTATATTTTGAACCAGGCCATTTAGATACCTTAAACTTTGGCACACTGAACCAAAGCCTTTTACACCTCAGCGCTATTGGTTTTGATGAAATTGAAAGGGCAACACAGGCACTCAGCAACAAAGCCAGGCTAGCGCTAAACTCGAGAGGATTAATTCCAAACTGGTTAATGGAAAGGAAATATCAATCGACCATTATCAGCATGCCCCTTCATCAAAAAAAGGTAGAACAGCTTCAGGCTGCACAAATCATTTGCTCACCAAGAGGTGCCGGCACCCGCATTTCTTTCAACTTTTATAATACCGGGGAAGAATTGAACAAGCTATTAACTGTTTTAGACAAACCATAAACCTATTGATTCAAACATAACTTTAACAGATTAAAATACAATGACTTAAAAACACTAAATTCAACAAATACTTTTTGTAAAATATTCTTATTTTATCAAAAGTTTTCGTGTGGGATAAGGAAAAATAACGCGTCAAATAAAAAAGTTACAAACTATATCAAAAAATGAGCGTTAAATAAAAAGACATTCACAAAACTATCCTTATGTACATACAAGCCACAGAAAACACAGATCTTACTGTTCACGTTCAGGATGATGCATCTATTGATGATAAAAGAGAAACTTTGCTAAAAAGTTTACTTGACGGGCTAAATGCAGAAACAGCTTCTTTTAATTAAACAACTAAAAATCAGAGGCATTCAGTTTTCAAAAGAATTACTTGAAATACGAAAATCTTTAAAAAAGAAAAGGGCGAAACAAATTAATGTTCACCCCTTTCCATCTAAATTAACGCTCTCGCGACAAAAGTAGAAATTATCGGCAAAAACCAATGTAACAAATGAGTAACACTGACCTCGCTAAATCATTTTAGTTTACAATTTCCTGTGCCCTCCGCAGGTTATCTGTAGTCTGCAAAATCTTATCCTTTAATTTTGAGTTATAGTTAGGGTGCGATTTCAAAAATTGCTGCACCACCTGATAAGCTTCGCGACTATTATAGGTCGAGAATATTGCCGCTAACCACGATTGCGGGAAAAATATATCGCCTGTTTGCTGTATTTCTTCCAATAAAGCCAAACTTTGCCCCAGGTATTTGATAGAAGTTCCCTGCCTTAAGGGATGATGTAGATAAGCCAATGCCGTAGTCGTCCATGCCTCTTTCTGACGGTTTTGACGCGCTTTTAAACCATCAAAGAAACGATCTCTTTCAGCTGGATCCAATGATAACGCTGGCATCAGATAAATCAGCCTGTTTTTACGGTCGGTATTACTGGTGCGTGCCAACTGTGTTTTTAAAATGCTATTTGCCGTATCGGTTTTAAGGGCCAAGGTTAAAGCCAGGTTGCTATAATCATCTTCCTGCAGTTTAACGCCATCTGGTGCCAATTGTTTATCCCAAATCTGGTAAAGCCTTTCCCCTGCTTCTTTCCCCATATAAACATTTTGGTAAGCGTTGAATAAAATCTTTTTATGGTTTTGCTGTTCCTGCTGTTGCATAGCTGTCCAAATGGCATTTTCGAGATTAATATGCATGCCCGAACGCATTTCTGGCGTAAGAAATGTCCAGTAAATATTAGTCAGATAGCCAGTAATTAACCTTAAATTCATTTCGTTTTTCTCTATAGCCAATCCTTTAAGATAAAAATTAAGCAATTGCTTAGGTTTAAAGTTGTTGCCTGCCAGCATATTTTCGTAAGCATTGATATAAATTGATGCACGCTCCAGTGGATTGCTTTTCACATCGATATCCTCCATCATCAGCATATCAACAGGAAACAAGCCATAACCCGCACCATCGGCATTAAAGAGCATGTATTGGGGTTTAGCCAATCCTTTAGCCTCGTTAATAATTGTAGTAGCGTTTACCGCATTCACATTCAAAATCTTACTGTTATCACCATAAACCAGTTTAATGGTAAATACCTGAGGCCATACGCGAGGCTCTCCATTTTCACTTTTTTGCGTTAAAATTAAGCTACTGATGTTATCGCCATCGTATTTAATTTCGTAACCAAATATCGGTCGACCGGGTTGGTTTACCCAAACTTTGTTCCAGCTGTACAAATCCTTTTTGGTGTATTTACTCAAAATCGCAATCAAATCGTTCCAGGTAGCATTTTTATAGGCATAAAGTTTAAGGTACTCGCGAATTCCTTTCTGAAAAGCTGCTTTGCCCATTAATTGCTCCAGCTGGCGCATCATAATTGGCGCTTTGTGGTAAATGATGTTTCCATACATCGACCCCGCCTCTTGCAAATTATCGAGTTGCTGACGAATAGGATTAGCACCTAAAGTACGATCTACACCATAAGCCGCAGGATAATGATCTTGTAAAAACTTCAAATCGAAAGTGCTTTTACCCATCAGCTTTTCTGTAACCTTATCGGCCATAAAATTGGCAAACACCTCTTTCATCCACACATCATTAAACCATTTCATGGTAACCAAATCGCCAAACCACATATGTGCTGTTTCGTGTGAAATAAGATTTGAACGCGAAATAAACTGATCTTTAGTAGCCCCCTGATCCAGAAACAAGGCCGACGATTTGTATTGCACTTCGCCCGGGTGCTCCATACCTCCAAACTGAAAATCGGGAATGGCGGCAAAACCGATTTTTTGAAAAGGATATTTAATGGCCGTCCAATCTTCCAAAAAATCGAGCGCATCACTATGGCCTGTAAACACCGAATCGACACTGAGCTTAATTTTAGCAGAATCTGTTTCGCGGTGCAGAAATTCCATGTTGCGGTTTTTCACTTTTCGGCTTATGTAAGTATATTTTCCCGCGGTAAAAGAGAACAGATATGTGGGGAGTTTATCCGAATTTTTAAAATGATAGGTAATTGCATTATCACTAACCAGCGAATCCTTTTTAGCAGCATTAGCCATTATTTTCCAATCACTTGGAACGGTTAATGAAAGTAAAAAATTAGCCTTTAAATCGGGTTGATCAAAACATGGAAAAACGGTGCGCGCATGGTCGGGAACAAAAAGTGCATATAAGAAATCCTTATTCCTGTTTAGCGATTCGTTGCCTGCCACAAACTCAATGGCAATGCGGTTATTCCCCAAATGTAAATCGGTATGGGCAATGAGGATATGCTCTTCCTTAAAGTTAACTGAAACTTGCTTTCCGTTAACGATAATACGCTTTAAATGATCAGCATTTTGCTTAAAGTCAATCTGTACATCAACTAACTTATTCAATTTAAAATCAATGTTTTCTGTAGATTGAATGTGTGCACTAAGTTCTTGCGGGATACTAAAATGAACCTGATACTGAATATTACTGATCGTTGCGCTCCTGTGGCTTGCCAGGGCGAATGATACACCCGGCTGAACTGGTATATCAGTATTGTTTTGTTGGGCAAAAGCTGCCTGCCCGAGCAATAAAAAGGTAAAAAAGTATTTAGGGTTAATCTTCATCGTTGTGTTATTCTCCGTTTATCATTTGTACTATGGTACCGTAACTCATCCAAACCATGGTAAGCACCACTGCCCAACCCGTTAAGGTGAGCCATAGCGGCTGTTTGTAACTGGCAATAATTTTACTGCGGTAAGCTGCAACAAGCATTACACCTAATGCAATAGGCAATATAAAACCATTAATTGCCCCTACTGTTAGCAATATTTTAACAGGCTTGCCAATGAGGATAAAAATAACGCAGGAAACAGAAATAAAAGTAATGATAATGGCGCGGTTAAATTTAAGGATCAAAGGGTTAAAGCTTTTAATGAAAGATACAGACGTGTAAGCCGAACCAACTACCGAAGAGATACCTGCAGCCCATATTACTACACCGAATATTTTATAACCGATTTCGCCACTGGCGAGTTTAAATACCGAAGCAGCCGGATTACCGGCATCTAAGGTAAAACCTTTACTTACCACGCCTAATGCAGCAATAAACAATAATAAACGCATTATCGATGCCAAACCTATTGCGCTTAAAGCTCCTTTGTTCACAGCACCAAGGTGTTGTATGCCGGTTTGGCGGGCATCTAACAAACGATGTGCCCCCGAAAAGGTAATGTAACCACCAACCGTTCCGCCAACTATGGTTAAAACTGCCGTAAAACTGAATTGCGTAGGATTAACCGATCTTAAAGCTGCCTCGGCCAGGGGTGGCGAACTGGTATAGGCAATAAACAGGGCGAGTAAAATTTTAATCAGCCCCATGCATTTGGCAAAAAGATCCATGGCCTTACCGGCTTCTCTGTAAATAAAAATACCAATAGCCATAATTGCGCTGATTACTGCCCCCTGCCCAACACTGATGCCGAACAATACATTTAAACCAAGTCCAGCCCCAGCAATATTCCCGATATTAAAAGCCAAACCGCCCAAAAAGACAAGAAAGGAAATAAAATAACCCAATCCGGGAAACACCTTATTGGCAATATCCTGTGCAGGTTTATCGGCAACGGCTATAATGCGCCAGATATTGAGCTGGGCAATGGCATCGAGTACGATTGAAAGCAGGATTACAAAAGCAAAACTAGCGCCCAGCTGCTGCGTAAATACAGCTGTTTGCGTTAAAAAGCCAGGCCCAATGGCCGACGAAGCCATTAAGAAGGCAGCACCTAAAAGCACGCTCCAATTGTACTTATTTTTCATATCGTGGAGCTTTAACCAAAATCCCTTCCGATTTTAACTTTTCGGCAATGCGTTTTGCAAAGGTTACTGCGTGTACACCATCGCCATGCACGCAAATGGTTTCGGCATCAACGGCAACAATTTTACCGCTTACACTGCGCACTTCCTGTTTTAATGCAAAAGCAACAACCTGATTTAAAGCCGCGTTTTCATCCGTAATCAGCGCACCGGCTTCGGTGCGCGGCGTTAACGATCCGTCATCCTGATAACTTCGATCAGCAAAAACTTCCGAGGCAGTTGCAATGCCCTTATTTTGGGCTTCAGCAATCATTTTACTCCCCGAAAGTGCATACAAAATTAATTTCGGATCAAAATCATACACCGCTTGTACAATGGCTTTAGCAAGTTCTGCATCTTTAGCAGCCATATTGTAAAGTGCACCATGTGCTTTTACGTGATTTAATTTTCCTCCTGCGACCTTTACAAAAGCGCTTAGAGCCCCAATCTGGTACAACGTAAGCTGATAGGCTTCCTGTGCCGAAATTTTCATTTCCCTGCGTCCAAAACCCTGCAAATCGGGCAAGCCCGGATGTGCACCTATTGCCACTCCTTTTTTGATGGCCATGGCCACCGTTTGCTGCATTACGGCAGGATCGCCTGCATGAAAACCACAGGCAATATTGGTTGATGAAATGTAATCCATCAGTTCAACATCATTGGGCATGGTATAATTTCCAAATGCTTCGCCCATATCGCAATTCAGATCTATTTCTTTCATATTGTGCTGGTGTACTTTATATTTATAGCCTTGCTAATCAACAACAAATCATGCTCTTGCTGAAGATAAAGTTCTTCTGCTTCATCTCTCGATATTTCAGAAAAACTGATATCATCTCCTGGTTTTAACTGTGCACATAATGGTAAATCTACATCGGCAACGTGTGCAATACGCGGGTAGCCACCAGTTGTCTGGCAGTCGGCCATTAATATCACCAAATCGCCATTGCCTGTTACCTGTATAACACCGGGGGTAACTGCGGTACTGAGCAGTTCCTTCTTTGCTTTCCGAACCATAGGTTTGCCCGATAAATGGCAACCCATCCTATCGCTCTTTAAACTGATTTGGTATGTTTTGGTTAAGAATGCAATAATCGAGCTGGCATCAAACCAGTTAAATTCGTTAGCTAGTACCACTCTGATGCTTTTCCGGTTAAGCGGCAACAAAATTTCGCGCGAAATGCGCCAGTTGGGATAAATTAAACCCCTGCTGCTCAACTCATGTATAATAGCTGCAGAAACAGCACTGATGGCATCACCATTGCACAACACATCACCTGCAACCAGTTTACGCCCCTCCAAACCACCAAATTTAACCGGCAGGTAAGTGCTTTTACTTCCCATTATCTCGGGTACCTGCCAGCCCCCTGCTACAGCCAGGTAGGTACGTGCGCCTAGCGGGTTATGGGTAAAAGTAAGTATTGCCCCTTCCGGAAAAAGCAGTGGTTTTTCTGCAGGCATTATCTCGCCTCTGTACATCAAAAAAGCGCCATCGCCCGAGTAAGCCAGCAAAACAGCCGTATGGGTTTTAAATGAAGCATTTGCATAGGTAAATTCGAGGGTTGCCCTATCATCGTCATTGCCAACGGCTTTATTGGCCAGGCGGTGGGCCAGCTGGTCCATAGCGCCCGAAACGGGGATAGCCTGCGCAAGGTATTGGTATCTTCCCCTATCTTGCACGGTAGTTAACAGTCCAGGCTTAATCATGCTTATCTCCATCTTTTAAACCCGGTAAGCATTAAATTCTTCGATGGTAATGTCTTTAAAGGTAATCGAATCGCCACCTTTTAAAAGCGCAGGTTGTTGGCGCGTTGCATCAAACAACTGCAATGGGGTTCGGCCAATAATCTGCCAGCCACCGGGTATTTCAATTGGGTAAATACCGGTTTGTAATCCGGCTATACCCACAGAACCGGCAGGTATTGCAGCTGCTGGCACCTGTTTTCGGGGAGTAGCCAATGTTTGTGGCATCCCTCCCATATAAGCAAAACCGGGTACAAAGCCTATCATATAAACACGATAACTGGCACCGCTGTGTAAGGTAATTACCTCCGTTTCGCTAAGGCCGTTGTTTTGAGCAACAGTTAAAATATCAGGTCCAAAATCGCCCCCATAACATACCGGGATAACGATATGGTTTCCCCCAAGCCCTGTTTGGCCGGGCTCATTGTGGCTAATTGTCTTTAAATAAGCCGAAACCTTTTCGTAACAGGTTTTACCTGGCAAATCTGCCGAGGCAACCACTAAGGGATCGAAAAAAACAGTTAATGTGCTGTATGCAGGTACGGTAGTGGTTAGGCCCGAAAAAGGATTTTGCGTTAAAAGCCGGTTAAAGCTGCTTACCAGATGCCACAGTGTTTCGCTTATTACCTGGCCAAATACCACTGTTAAGGCTTTTTCGCTTAAGGCATAAATAGAAATGGAATAATCAGACGCAAAGTCTCCCTGCTGTTCGCTCATACTAACTATACCAAACTATTTTCAGAATAAATAAGCTGCATACCTGTTGTGTAAACAAAGTGTAGCCATAAAAATGATTATATAATATCGAAATAGCAAGTTTAATGCGTTTTTGGATAAAAAGCTGTAAAAGCGGGTATCAATCGGTGTATATTGACTAAATAATCCTCAGATACCTGATTAAACAGCCTGTTTAATCCCCTTTATACCACCGCTTAAAAGCCACTGCTTTACGCTGACTAACTATTAAACTGCGGTTATTGGGCAAATTACATTTTAAAATTAGTTTCAACCGCCTCGAGTCTCCCAACTCAAAGCCTGTAATAATAGCCCGGTTTACAATATCCGAACGGTTAATTAAAAAATATTGATCTGCAGGTAATTCGCTTAAACTTTGCTCGAGCGTTTTACTCCATATTACCGATTCACCGTTTTTTAAAACCGCTAAATAACCCTGCCCTAGAGGAAAATGGCTACGACTTCCGTTTTACTTTGGTTAACTTCTGATGGTTTATGCTTATTTGGCAAGCGAAATTTTGACCGTTGCTGCAATCCCCGCATTTGAGCAATAATTAAGTACATTAAATTTAAAAACAGCACAAAGCAAACCACCAGGGTAAAATCGTACTTAAAATACCCTGCTGTAATAATATTTTTTCCGCTGATATAAAAGTAGACTGCCGCTAGTAAAACCATCACCAGTAACGTTAACATTACTCCAAAAATCAGTTGAAGCCAAAGCCTGCTACTAAAACTGGTTGTCCAGGGCTTTATTTTATCTAAATACCTGGTAATAGCTAAAACAAACTCGCCTCCTGCCAATGTAATGATAAAGCTTCCCAAAACAGCCCGATAATAGTAGGGTAATTGCAGTAAAGTAAAAATGCTTTCGGGTTCGCCATAAGCTACAAGATAATGAGCAGCCAATAAAAAAACAGGTGTACGATAATAAATTACCGGATAAGCAATGTTGCATTTGGAGAGGTACATAGCGTTAAATTTAATGTGATAGACCAACTTCAGGTTTCAGATAATTAGAAACTTATAAGTCCTACTGCAAAAGGTTCTCCAAAATTAAGAGAACATGTATCGTTCAGCTCATTTTTTGCTATCGTTCAGCTTTAAAACCACTTTAAACCCACAAAAAAATATTAAACGGAGATTATGTTTGCTTACCCGATTGGGGAATTTATTAACCTTAACACCTACTATTATGCAAAAATTTCCATTTACTGATTTGGGGGGGCAAGACCTTCAAAATCAACTTTACCAACTTACCGATGTCCAACTTAAAGCAGAAGCAGATCTGATTTCATTGGATTTTAAAAAATGGATGGCTGAACATTTTACATTAAGCCCCACGCAACTGCATTTTATTGCGAAACAATCCCAGAAAATGATTGGCTTTTTGTCTACTCAAACAGCTATTGCAATTTTAAACCGCTTGCCTATTATATTAATCAAGCCAGCATCGAAACCTGATAACGAAGTTGCAGACAGCAAGTTAATACCTAATTATTAAATCAAATATAATACAAATAACTGAAATTGCGGTAACAAATCACCGCAATTATTTAAAATAAGTTAGAGACTTTGAGCGCTTAATAATTATAACCTTAATGATTAAGAAAGAAGGCTCAGAAATTCAAAAGAAATTTGGTTTCCATCTGCAGAAGATCAGGAACCAAAAAGGCTTGAGTTTGCGCGCCATGGCCCGGAATTGTGAGATTGATGACAGCAATATTTCTAAAATCGAAAACGGTAAATTTGATGTGCAGCTTACCACAATTATTGAACTGGCTAAAGGATTAGATATCCACCCGAAAGATTTACTCGACTTTTAACTGGCTTTACAGGCTAAAAATTTTTCCTTACAATACTTCCTATCGCTTCTGCCCAAAACTTACCCAATGATGCTGCCCCTAGTTTATTTGGATGCAAATAAAAAGTACCCGCCTGTCCTTTCTCAGGAATTAGTTCGGTTAAGTGATGCTTCTTAAAATAAGCAAATGCTTTCTTGTCGCCCACAAACACATGTTTCGGATGAGTTAACCGGTAACTTTTAGCCAGACTATCTATTTTTGGAATATAGCTTTGCAATCGCGATAAACCTTCCTGCAGGTATTTGGAACTATTATAGGTATTTGGGCTATACCATATCGGATGATGCAATACCACTACAGCTTTAGGAAAATCAGCCAATAATTTATCGACGATAATTTTTACATTTTCGATATATCGGTCGGGAGATACGGGCGAACCATGAGGGCCTTGTATTGCACTGTCGTTCGTACCGAGTTTCACCGAAAAAACAAGCAGTGCTTCTTTATCAGTAAAAGCATTTGCAGCTTCCTCTATTTTAGTAAACGTACGGGTTTCACTGGGTAAAAAATCGAAAGTGGTGTACCCGCTATGCCCCTGATTGCTGAATTTAACTGTTCCAATTCCTTTTTGTTTAAGCAAATAAGCAACTGCGTTAGCTGGCGGAGCTTCGACCACATTGGCCAATTGTACACCCTGAGTTATACTATTGCCTATAAACACAATATTCAGGTTCCTTTTTCCCTCTTGTGCACATAAAAACGAAGCACTAAATAGTGAAAAAACTAAACATAAAAGGATTTTTTTCATCTGCGTATTTATTTTCTTCAGGCTAACCTACAACAAATTAACAAGTTAATCTCCCTGCAGCTCCACTTTTTTTACTAAATCTAAAAGTTCTTCCTTTTCTTCAGCTTCCAGTTCAATCATTCCGTTAAAGAGCTCAAAAATCTGATCGCGCTGGTTAGAAACAAGTAAAAGATCCATTAACCTCACCAGTGTTCTTTTCTGGCCGGTATTTAAACTGCCAAATAATTTAGGCTCAGCTTCGTAAATAGCCTTAATTAAATTGATAAGCTCAGGTTTCCGTTGTTGTTTTTCTCTTTCATTTGCATATACCGGAAATATATCTTCCTGCTCGTAAGCATCAATTAAGCGGTTTGCGTATTCCTTCAAAAAAGGCTTGCGCTTGCTTTTCAGATATTCGGTTAGTTCTTTTATCAGAAAGCGGTATTCGGGCGATGATTTTGCGGCACCAAATATGGCCACCTGCCCTTCGTTTTCAAAACTTTTAAAATCGAAATCGCGAAAGAAATCGCTGTCGATATAAACACTATGAAAATAATCATCGCTTTTTTTGTTCAGGGTGGTATAATCTTTATATACTTCTTCTCCACCCGCCAGAAAATAATATTTAGATAACTCTTTGTGCAGGTTATCTTTCCAATGCACATATTTAATTTTAAAATTAACGGCGGTATCGGGATAATAAAGGTTAAACTCCTCTAAACTTTTAATGTTATCGCTAAAATTAAGGGCAGTACCATTTACAATAACCGAATAGTTTTTATGCTTATTCAATTCTATGAACCAACAGAATTCGTTAATCAGGAAAGGAAGCACACTTTCTTCTAAATCCTGTTGCCCAATGCGCAGGTTAGAAAAAGAAACTACGGTACCCGTGTTGCCATTTGCTGTAGGCAGTGCTGAAAAATCGTGATTATAACTGTTGAGGCCACCAGTACTGATGTAAATTTCGCCATGCCTGAATCCGTTCTCCGCCTGATAAGTAGTACGCCATGTGGCATTATGGGCAAAAGTAAAAAAAGTAAGCCTCCCCACCCCATTTCGGCCATGCATTTTAGAAGTATGCTTAGGCGTAATAACCTGAATGGCTTTTTCCGACTCGAAAAAAGGATCGAATTTCTTTTGCAAACGGTCGAAATCAATTCCATACCCGTTATCGGCAATATCCAAACTTTCTAAATGGCCAAGAGCATTGGCCACATAATCAATTTTGATGGTATCGGCATTGGCATCAAAACCATTCCAGATGTACTCGGCAATGGCTTGTTTCTCATTATAGTTTTTTAATACTTTTTGAATACCTTTTGAGGTGATGTTAACACTTACCGACATAATACTAAATTAATTAGCAAATATAATATTAAATTCTACCTTAGCTTAAATTTTCAGTTTTAAGTTTTAAACATGGTGTAATTTTATAGGTCGTGCAGGCTGTATTCTTTACCTAAATTAACCCTGGTGCAAGCGTATTTCTCTTTTTTCAGATAAAATTTGGATTTTCTGTAATAAAGCTATAATTTCTCCCCTGTAATAGATCATCCCAATTCTTTTGCATTGGTTTAATTAATGAGGGCCATATTTATTATTGTTGCTTGCTTTATGGTAAGCGGCCTATGTGTTGCACAACCTGTGATAAAGGTTGAAGGGCAAAACTTCATCAATTTAGGCCAATCGGCTTATTTTTGGCGGGATAGTACCGGAAAAACCTCTTTCGAAACAGTAGAAAAACTGAGTCCTGCGGAGTTTGCATCAGGAAAATCGCCTGTTTTCAACGGAGGAACAAGTGGCCATTCCTGGTGGATGAAATTACGTTTCAGCCGGAAACCCGGAACAATCCCCTATCTGTTTATTGATTATGCCAGTATCGATTCGCTCTGTTTATTTTACCGCGATACTTTGGGTAATGTACAGCATGTGCACTCGGGCATGTTGGGTTTAAAACAAAATGATGCCGTACTCGGTACCGGATATATCTTTCCATTACAACATACCCAGGCACCTGTAAGCGAAATTTATATCCGAATGCAGACTATGAATACGCTGCTGGTTCCCTTGAAATTAATTACCGAACCGGTGTTAAACCGTGCATTAACCAAAGAGTACAGTGCACAGCTTATTTATATGGGCATTGCAGTGATGATTCTCATTTTCCACCTGTTTATGTTCGTAATGACGAGGAGCAAGCTTTTTGCTTTGTACATGGCGCGGGTAATATTGCTTTTTTTCATTACCATGGTGTGCTACCTGCAGGGTTATGGCCTCATGCTTAGCTTGCCTATAGCCCGGTTTATTTTCTTGCATGCCCATTTCTTTATTGCACTCGGTTACATCTGCACCATCCTGTTTAACAGCTATTTCTTAAAGCTGAAAAGACAACTCCCGCTCCTGCATAAAATCTTTAAAACATTAAATATTGCCTGGGGGCTGATTTTAGTATGCTCGCTCTGGGATGCCAGAAGTATTACCAATGCACTCACACAGCTTTTATTCCTGATTACCTCGCTGCTCTTTTTATTTAGCAGTATAAAAGTAATTGTTATACGCGGCTACGCTAAAACTGCTCCTTTTATTAGCTTTTATGTTTTAGGATGGATACCTGTTGCATTGGTTTCTATTTACCTGGTGCTAAGTTTAATGGCAATTATTCCTTTTCAATCTTACGCCTTTAATCTCCTCACCTTTGCTGCCATAATTGAGGGGATATTAATCAGTTTAGGACTTTTTGGACAAAGGCTCCGTTTGCTTTCCCGTCATAATGCCCATTTTCGCCGGCAGGGCATTCTTTTGCAGGAACAAATGGAAGGTTATAAAAAACAGTTAGACGAAAAAGTAGTGGCCCCGATTATTCCGTTATCGCTAAAAGAACTGACCAACCTGGCGCAAACAAGAGATCCATCATTTATGGAAAGGTTCCGCGAAAATGAAACCGGATTTATAAAAGAGCTCTTACAGTTATCTCCGCAGCTACTCCCGGCCGAACTTGAGCTTTGTGCCTACATGAGGTTAAATTTCGACACTAAAGAAATTGCCCGTGCCTGCCGCCTAAGTGTGCGTGCTGTAGAAAGCAGAAAATACCGGGTGCGCAAGAAACTGGGGATTGATGCTGAAGCAAATTTGCAAACCTGGATGCTGGATTTAGCCAGAACGTCCTAAATAATATACAAAAAACATACAATGTAAATTAATATCATTGCCAACTTATACAGGCAGCAAACTTTAATAAAAGACTAAGCAACAACAACTTAATAAAACCTGCGTAGAAATGCGTAGTTCGAAAATGCATGTACCGCATCTTCTTTGTATAAATTCAGTCGGAGTACTGGCGGTGCGATACCGTTTATGACCAAACAAACTCTTGTTTATGTCTGAAAGTACCCGATTTTAACCATGTCGGTAGCAACGGTCTTATCCGGGATGATTTGTTACACGACTACCGGCATGGTATTTTATTAAACGCTAATCAACTCAAAACAATACCCGCAAATGAAAAACCATTAAGACACATATTTTAAATAACTGAAAAAGAGCATTTTAAAAAAGTTGCGTAGGAGTGAGTAGAGAATAATTTTGATAACTTTTAAATGCGTCATTTCTTTGTCCCTGTCTGCCTTAATAAAGATTTTAAACAGATGCTGCGCTTTGGGAGGTCTGGACAGGGGACGGTCCAGCCTTCTAGATGCCAGCTAGTAAAACAAACTATGAAACCAAGTGCCACACCCGCCAAAATTATTGAAAGCATACAAGATTTTTATAACGGAAAAGAACCAGAACTCATTTATTCGGAGCTAGCAATCGATAAAGATTGCTTTGATACCTGGATAAGGGATTTTGGAATTATTGCCAACGAACTGATGGAATTGAGGGATGAGAACGAAAAACTAAGACTGATGTTTACCAATCTAAGTCTTGTTAATCAAAGCCTTCGCAGTTCACTTGATAGTTTAACACGCTCCGATTCTAAGTTAATTGATTTGCTGATAGAAAAGCGAAAGACAGGTAGTCTTCGTTACCCTTAAAAATGCGCCCGTTACATGCCAAAAATCATCATCTTAGAAAACTACCCGGCAACGCTTGATGCAATTAAAATGATTTTCGAGTTTGAGGGTTATGAGGTATTGGCACTTTCCGGGCCACAACATTTACATACACAGATTTCAGCTTTTCAGCCGGATATTATTTTAATCGATGCTTTGCTGGGCTTAGCCGATGGGCGTTCGATCTGCACTGAACTAAAACTATCGGTACATGCGCACATTCCGATTCTTTTGATGTCATCCTATCTGGAGTTTAGCCATAATCATCATTTTGCAGTGTACTGGGATGATTACATCGAAAAACCTTTCGAAATGATTGCTATTGTAAATCGCGTAAAAATGCTGCTCACAAAAAAAGTCAGCCAGGATTAATCCCGGCTGACTTTAAATACATCAAGGCTTGTATTACCCAAATAGGTCGCTACTTAAATAGCGGTCGCCCCTATCACAGGCAATAAACACGATTGTTCCTGAATCAAGCTCCGAGGCAAGCTTTAATGCCGCAGCACAGGCACCACCAGAGCTCATACCTGCAAAAAGGCCTTCTTCTTTGGCCATTCTGCGCGACATCACTGTGGCTTCTTCCTGCGCAATATCCATTACCCGGTCTACCCTTTCAGGTTCGAATATTTTAGGGAGGTATTCTTCAGGCCAGCGTCTGATTCCCGGGATTGATGATCCTTCTGTTGGCTGACAACCTACTATCTGAATGTTGCTGTTTTTTTCTTTAAAATATCTCGAACAGCCCATAATGGTACCTGTGGTACCCATCGAGCTTACAAAGTGCGTAATTTGCCCAGCAGTATCGCGCCAGATTTCAGGGCCGGTAGCTTTATAGTGGGCCATGTAATTATCCGGGTTTGCAAACTGGTTTAATAAGAAATGTCCGGGGGTAACTCCTTTTGCTTCTGCATAATCGCGACACTCCTCAATACTCTCTAACAGTGTAACCTTAGCGCCAAATGCCTCCATGGTTACTTTACGTTCGCGTGTTGAATTGGCGGGCATTACCAGCTCTATTTCTAAACCATATAAACTTGCAATCATAGCCAGGGCAATACCGGTGTTTCCACTGGTTGCTTCAACCAGCTTGGTTTCGGGGCTTACCTGGCCGCGTTCTATTGCACTTCTGATCATATTTAACGAGGCCCTGTCTTTTACACTTCCGCCAGGGTTATTGCCTTCCAGTTTGGCAAATACCTTTACCGCTGGATTGATGTTCAGTTTTTGGAGTTCGGCCATCGGCGTGTTACCGATAAGATCGATTATTCCTGCCATATTATTCTGTTTTAACTTGTTTCTTTGTGGTTTCTGATGGTAACTATGGGCGAATGATAGGCTGTTGAAAATGGCTCAATACTCTCGGTAAGCCACACGTTACCTCCTATTATACTATCATGCCCGATAACAGTATCGCCGCCTAAAATGGTTGCGCCCGAGTAAATTACTACTCGGTCTTCTACCGTTGGGTGCCTTTTACTTCCTGCAAGCGCTTTTTTAACACTCAAAGCGCCAAGCGTTATGCCCTGATAAAACTTTACGTAGCGACCGATAATACTGGTTTCGCCAATTACAATTCCGGTACCGTGGTCGATATAAAAGTACTCGCCTATGCTGGCAGCCGGGTGGATATCGATACCCGTTTTTGAATGTGCATGCTCTGTAAGTATGCGGGGAACGAGTGGAACATCGAAATTATAGAGCAGATGTGCTATGCGGTAAAAACAGATAGCATAAAAGCCCGGGTAAGTTCTGATCACCTCAAACCTGCTCTGGGCAGCCGGATCGCCTTCGTAAATGGCCGAAATATCCGTATTGAGCACGCGGTATAACTCAGGTAGTCCGGCAAAAAATTCTCCGGCTACTTTTTTACATTCGTTGTTTTTGAGTTTGCAGCTGGCTGATATAATCATAAAAAGTTCAAGTTCCAGTCCTGACACATATTGTTTCAGTGCTGAAATATCTGAAAATTCCTGCCCTGCATTTTCTGGAAAAATGACCTTAATCAGCTTTTCTGCCCAATTCGATATGACTTCGTTTGGTGGAATATTTGGCTGTTCGAGGGGATTTTTAAAAATATGCTCAAAAAAATGGTCCTCCATCATTATTGTCTGCCCCACTAAAATTTGTTTTGTTGATTAACTATATAGATTTAATCGTTAAATGTAAGTTTTGTTTTTTTAAACCAGAACTTATCAGGCATTTTTTATTGCAAAAATTGCCTTATCCTAACAATAAGATCAATAACAGCCTCAAAACTATGAGGAATACCAGAATCAGGAATTAATTTTTAGGCCACGCAGCCAGAGGGGCTGTTGCAGGTCTTTTAGATGAAGGTTTTTCAGGTGTTAAAAAAACGGATATGTTTTTACTGCTGTTCGCCTTAAGCTGAGTAGTGAAACCAATAATAGTAGTTCCGGGGTTTGGCGCGTCGTAACTGGTAACCGGAGCGGTAGGCCATTGTTTCACCTCAATTTTGCCATCCGTTTCGATAAATAAGTAACATTTTTTGCCTTCACTATTCAATTCAATAGTATGTGCATTTAACACTTTCACTGCAGCAGGTGTAACCATCGACCAGCGTAAGGTAACATCCTGATCTCCTGTTTCTACTTCATCGCGGATCAACACTGTCTTTTTATTGATCAGCGCTACTCCCCTTTGCGATTTTTTGAGTTTACCGGCATAAAGTGTACTCATATCAACCACAGCATTCATGAAATTACTGTTATCGGAACTGCTTTGAAAATTTCCCTTTCCGTTAACCAGCTGAAAAGTGCTGTCGACCGAGAGGGTATTGTGTGCCAGATTATTGTACCTGAATATTCTCCAGCGTTGTGCGTCCTGTTTGCTGTTCCATAAATCGATCCCTTTCGACTCTAAGGATTCGTATTCCTGCATACCCAGATCCATTGCCCATCGCACACCCTGGGCTTCCATTACAAAAGAACCCACATCCATGTGTGCATGACTTGTTCCTGACGACCCTCCTTTAAAACCCACAAAAGTAGCCAGGGGACCAGTCCACGAGCTTCGCATCAACGCTACAGGTGTAGTGCCATTTCCGCTCCAGAACGTAGTTTTAGGTGCCTGCACCTGATTAAATGATATGCCGTTTGCCCATAACATAGCCGATGGCAATAAGCGATTATTTAAGAGTTTATGCTCGTTAACCTGCTTTTTGCTTACCCACAGCAATGAGGGGTCTTTTAATTTTGAGGCAAACCAAAAAAGTGCCGGATTAAATTCTGCTACAGCCCTGCTATCCGAATAATTAAACGGCTTACCCGATGGCCCCGTCATATTTACCATATAGCCGGCAGTTTTTAGGAAACCAGGCTGGGTGCTCAATTCAAAATCCTGCTTAAACACACTTTCCAATGCACTAATCAACATTACATTAAAAGAAGTTCCATACTCCCAATAAGCATATCCCTCCGGATAAGCCCCATCAGGTGCATATTGTTTCATGGGTAACACCACGCTTTTAATGGCCCGGTTAACCAATGTAGCCGAAAGTGCCGGGTGCGATTCGAAGGTGGCTATTGCACCAAAGGTAATGCCTGTATTGCATACCTGGTTCCAATTATTGGTAATGTTAAGCCAGTTGTTATACCGTTTATCCATTGAGGGTGTAATCCCTTTCTCCAGAATGGCCAATGATACGGTGTTACGTGTTTCAACAGTTAAATCATGATACAACCAATCGTAACCGATAGCTAAACCCAAGGTCATTTCCCCAACATCGAGGAAATGATTTGGGTTCCAGTCTTTAAAGGCAGAAACAGCCAGCATTTCCTTTTCTGCTCTTTGGAGGTATTTTTTTTCGTGGGTAATCCTGTAAGCGTAAGCCAGGTAATAAATTCTTTTTAATGCTTCTCTCGATACATCCAGCAATCTTTTGCCAATCATAACCCTTTCTAACACCGGCTGGTTTAACATTTTACCAGCACCCGAAAGTATAGCCTGATGGATTTGCCTTAAACCTGCATCTTCATTTATACCTACTACAATCTGTTTTTCTTTATCGGCCGAGATCAGCAAACGGGGATGATCAGGGAGTTTATAAGCAGAATCGATTACAGCAATTTGCCCAATAGCCACGCTCCTGTAAAGGAACATGGCTACCAGACATAAAATGGTTATAAATGATCTTTTTTGAATCACCTGAAATTATTTTTTCTGCTCTGACAGGAAAGTAACCAGTGAGGCAAGTTCTTCATACGACAGTGAATTGGCCAGGCCTTCAGGCATCATCGAAGTTTCAAGCTCTTTACGTGAAAGGATATCGCCTGTTTTGATGGTAAAAACTTCACCGGCAATGTTACGCAATACCACTTTGGCAGCAGTTTCTTCTTGAACGAAGCCCATATAGGTTTTATCGCCTTTTGCACTGATCATTACCGAAGCAAAACCTTGCGAAATAGATGCATTTGGTTTTAAGATCGATTCGGCAATTTGCTCACGGTTCATAATCGAACCAATCTGTCCCATAAAAGGACCTTTCATTTTATCGGTTTTGTTTAAGCTGTGGCAGGCAATACATCCCTGGTTGTTGAAAATGTTTTTTCCTTTAACCGGATTGCCTTGTAATTTATTAATGGCCAGCAATACATCTTCAATTGATGATTTACCTACTTGTCCTTTTTGGTTTTTGATCTTTTCTAAATCAATTTTTGGTTCTTCAACTGCTGCAACTTTTTCCTCCTCGGCAAATTCAGCGATATCCATGCGGTGACGTGCATTTAAATCAACAAAAAACTGTTTTTCTTTAGCACCTTGTTTAAGCGCTTCTGCTTTTAAAAACTGCTCAATTACAGGCGATTCTGACCAGGTAACAGCTTTAAAATACGGACCATGCGAATCTGGACGCGTTCCCCACCACCAGCTGGCATCGTAAGCAATTTCTTCTTTATACAAACGGGCCAAAGTGATTAAAATCTGTTTTTTCAGTTTTTCATCCTGCGTAGTTTTGTAATTATCGATTAATCCGTTCACAGCTTTAACGTTGTGCATGTAGCGTAATGCCCATAAAGCAAGATCGGCATTTTCAGTTTTAATGGCCGCTACCATTGCATCAGTGGCCTGTAATGATACCAATGCCCTAACTGCAAGGTGAGGTAAAATAATAGCCGAGTTAGGCGTAGCATGAGGTCCCTCTACCCCTTTTGCAGGTGCAGTAAAAGAAGCCGGAACTTTGGTAGCCAAAAGTGCTTTTGCAGCTTCGTCTACTTTACCTAAGCGGTTTAAACCAATAATTGAAACGGCATGTACGCGTGGAGAAGCATCCTGAAGCCCTTGTAAAAATGGTTCGATTGGCACATTAGCCAAATAAATTTTACGGTCGGTTAATGCTTTTAAGGCAAATTCTTTTACCGCAGCATCTTTTGTTAATTCTACCAGTGCTGCAGTACCATTTTCTTTCGCTAACTGTGCGTAAGTGTAAATACCCGCCACACGAACATCAAGTGCCAAAGCCTGATCTGAAGCCGTTTTTAAAGCCGCCTCGGTAGCTTGTTTATTGTTACGGGCAACCAATTCCTGCGAAGCTGATAAACGGGCAACCGAACTATTCGATTTAAGCAAATCGGTTAGTTTTTTTACTGAAAGCTTTTTAACATCAGGAAATGCCTTGTAGCTCCAGTCGGTAGGTACTGCACGTACAATATAACCTTTATCAGGACTGCCAGAATAACCTGCACCATCCCATGCCGAAAGGTAAAGTCTTCCTGATCCATCTACATCCAAATCGGTAATTTGCGGAAGTTTAATAAATTCTTCGTCTTTTTGAGTAAAGGTTGGTCCATCGGCAGTAACCCTGTGGATATACAACATGCTTCTTCCCCAATCGGCCATCATCGGCACGTTATTATATTGCGCAGGCCAGTTTGGTTCGTTCATAAATAAGGCACCAGTACCTGAGCCACCGCCTAAATCGGCAAGTGCTGGAATAATTTCATCGGTAAAATTCTGGAATAAAACCGGGTAACCGTATTCGCCCGACTGAATATGGTGCGAAAAACGCACATTCCATCCACCACCATCATTTGTATTTTCGCGGGTAAATACATTCATATAAGGATCGATAGCCACATCATACACATTACGCGTACCATGTGTAAATACTTCCATTTCAGTTCCATCGGGGCGTACCCGTACGATTCCACCGCCAAGCATGGTCATTTTCTTACCAGAACGGTCTATTGCATCGTGGAAACCGAAATCACCTACAGAAATATAAATCCAGCCATCAATCCCCATTCTAATGCCGTTGGTAGCATGGTCGGTACCACGTTCGCGGATGTATTTTTCGTTACTGATGTGCTCGATAAGTGGTTTTTCTGGTCCATCAGCCTTGCCATCGCCATCTTTGTCTTCAAATACGACTAAATTCATACCTGTTGCCTTACCGGTTTCTTTAGAGAAAGTGGTATGCAATACAAATACCTGATCGCCTTGAACAATTATACCACGTGGATTATCTACATCGGCAAAATCGGTATGGCTGTCCATTTTACCGTCGTTATTTTTATCAACGAGTTTAAGAATACGGCCTTTGCCTGCATCCTTACCTAATGAACCAATCATATCAACACCTACAAATACTTCACCTGTTGGCGCTACTGCCAAACATGCTGGACTTGGTGTAATATCCGGACCGGCAAAATTAGTAATGGTTAACCCAGGGGGAGCAAAACGTGGTTTCTCGGGTTCGCTGAAAAGGTTTTTAAAACCCAGGAAAATGACAGATAAGTAAATTAAACTTAAAGAAAATTTGATCATTGTGTGTGTTTGTTATTGTTTTTTTTGGTTAGTGTCGGGTAAACTTACAAAAAATACAAATTAACTCTTGCCAAAATTTTGTGATAATTAACATTTTTTTGAATTACTCACGCCAAACAGCGCTAATTGTAATCATTCTCGTAAAAAAAATCAAAAATTTTTAAATTCCTGCCTCACCCGATATTAGATAAATATAAACACGAGGGCAGAAATCTGTAGAAAACAGAAAAAACAGTAACAGCTACAATGAAATGCAAGTACATTATAAAAGAGCTCATTTTACAATAGTTAATGTAAAAAATTAACATAAAAATCACACAAACCACACGATTTAATCATTTTCCGACAACAAATCAGCTCATTTAGTTTTTAAAACCTAATAAAAACACATTAACCGTCATTAAAATGCAAATAAAAAAGATTATTTCTTGATAAAACGAAGATTTTTCATTAGATTTACTTTACAAATTTCATTAAATCAGTATGTTATGAAAAATATCTTATATTTTTTCCTGACTGCCCTGATCTCTTCAATTGCTTTATTAACTACGGATGCTACTTTTGATCCCGAATTGGTTTATAGCACCGTAATATTAATCTGGTTACTGTACATCTGGTACCATGTATATGCAAACAAGAGAAACTACAGCGAGTAGTCTGTGTTTTTAACTTAATTATTCCCGATCAACGGATCAGGGGCTTAAATTTTAATGCCCGTAAATTGGTAATGATCAATGTTCAATAATCAATGAGCAGAGTGGTTTCTGCTAATGGTAAGATTTACGTTATGGGTGCGGCTAATGACCAATGAACTCGTGAACCTTTAAACATACCCTCCGACTACGCTCAGGGTTACAGGCAATGACAGTGATTTGCGATGAACCATCAACTATTGACCAACAACCCAAATAACCTATTTACATAAACTTAACATATTCAGCAGTTCTCCAAATCGCATATCTTTTTATCTTTAACCACATGTACTGGTACGAAGAAGAGGTTAAGCAATTAGAAAAAACGCATTGGTTAGACCGGGAGCATCCTGGTATTGTATTCTATGGCAGTTCATCCATACGTTTATGGCATAGCCTTGAAGATGATTTTCCTACCAGTAAAGTAACCAACCTGGGCTTTGGTGGTTCTACCCTTGCGGCCTGCGTATGGTTTTTCGAAAGGATAATGACCAATTACCGTCCGAAAGCACTTGTAGTATATGCTGGCGATAATGATCTGGGTGACGGCAGAAACCCGGAAGAGATATTCATCTTTTTTCAGCAGTTAATGGTAAAAGCGAATACCAGATTTAATGATCTCCCCTGTTATTTTATTTCACTGAAACCCAGTTTAACCCGCTGGCATAAAGCCGATCAGTTTAGATATACCAATAACCTGATTGAAAGTGAGATTATTAAACATAATGGAAACTGGAAATTTATTGATGTTTTTAAGAAAATGCTCAATAAAGAAGGTAATCCCGATCCTGCATTTTACGACCACGACGGACTACACCTTAGCGAAGCGGGTTATCGCCTGTGGACACAGATCGTTAAAGAGAAATTAGGTTAATCATTACCATTAATTAATATCCTGATAATATCGAAGCCCTATTTTTCCCTCAAAGATTTAAATCAATGAAAAGGGAATACCATAAATGGCTTAGCCATAACCTACAAAGAGATATGGAACTGTTGGTTTTCGGTCATGGCGGAAGGGCTGTAATCTTTTTCCCCACCCGGATGGCGAGGTTTTATGACTACGAAAACTGGGGGATTATTGGCTCGCTAAGCCATCAGATTGAAAATGGCGAAATACAGGTATTTTGTTTGGATAGTATTGACGGCGAGAGCTTTTATAACGACGGAGTATTTCCATCGGTACGGATAAACCGGCACCTGCAGTACGAAAAATACATTTTAGACGAGGTAATACCTTTTATTGAACAACAAAATAATAGCGGTTACGTAGAAACTGCAGGTTGCAGCATGGGGGCTTACCACGCCATTAACCTCGCCATGAAATATCCTTGGCTGTTTAAAAAAGCTGTTGGCATAAGCGGCAGATACGATTTAACTGACAACATAGGAGATTTCAAGGATTTGCTAAGCGGGTTCCGTAATGAAGAAGTATATTTCAATATGCCAGCGCAGTATATTGCCAACCTCAGCGACGACCATTTGTTAACGGCAGTGCGAAACATGGAAATCATACTCGCTGTTGGCGAAACCGATCCGTTTTTAAGTGGCAACCAACACCTGAGCAGCTTATTGTGGGAAAAAGGCATCCCGAACCAGTTCCACACCTGGGAAAGCAATGCGCACCGCCCCCACTACTGGCGTAAAATGGCACCGATATATATCTAAAATCAAAAAACAGGTTATAATTACTCTACAGCAGCAAAGTAATACTGTTTAAAAGCAACGGTAGATACGGGTTCTGTTGAACCTTCCGCGCCAATCCCTACACTGGCTTCAATCAACCATTTCTCAGGAGAGGAATTGGTTTTAGCGACCTTAATCCCTTTAACCGTTCCACCTATTGCTTTATACTCTATGCCAAAACAGTATGGGCAGGAAGATACATATTTTACTTTACCCGCTTTAACATCGGTATCGGTAAGTAAGAATTTTTCGACCAACATTGGTGCCTGAATGTACAACCAATAGGTTCGGCCATTACCCTGACTCCTTACCCAAAATATCCGGTATTGCCCCTTTGTTAAGGTTAAGTTGTTGCCACTCATCGCTGCATTATCGGCATAAAAGAAACTACAACTGGTTCCTTGCGGACATTCGGTTAAATTTTGCTCATCAATTGTAAAATCCAACGGCGCATCTGCTTTCTTTTTACAGGCCATTAAAACACTTATTATCAACAAAGTAAAAGCTGTGGTTTTGAAAGCGTTTTTCATCATCTTGTTTTTTTAATACTAACACGTACAGGCAAAACCATTCGCTACAGCAGTTATATTAAGTTTATGTTAAATAAATTAATGTGTTTAAGGCTATACCAGCAGGGAATTTAATTCCAAAATAAACCCTTTCAAATACATTCTCTTAACCTGGATTGAACAAGAAAATATTATGTTTGCACTAAACATTAAATCGACGAAAAAACATGAAACAAGGCTTATTAATAGATATGGATGGGGTGATTTACAGCGGGGAGGAATTGATATTTGGCGCAGATAAATTTATTAAACATTTAATTGATGAAGATATCCCTTTTGCTTTTATGACCAACAACAGCCAACGAACCGCGCTCGAAGTGGTACGGAAACTGAAAGGTCTGGGCATAAAGGTTGAGGAAAGCCATGTGTACACCAGTGCAATGGCTACTGGAAAATTCCTTTCCGACCAAAGTCCTAACGGTACTGCTTATGTATTGGGCGAAGGTGGTCTATTGAGCAGTTTGCACGACCATGGCATTACGCTGGTAAATACCGATCCGGAGTTTGTGGTGCTGGGCGAAGGAAGAAATTTTACCCTCGAAATGGTACAACGTGCAGTAGATATGATTCTGGCAGGAGCCAAATTTATTACTACCAACCGCGACCCATCGCCTAAAAAACCAGGCTGGAATAATTTAGGCATTGCTGCCACAACTGCCATGATTGAAGAAGCTACCGGAAGAAAAGCTTTTGTAACAGGTAAACCAAGTCCGGTAATGATGCGTTCGGCGCGTAAATTTTTGGGTTTAGAAACCAGCGAAACTACTGTAATTGGCGACACCATGGAAACTGATATCCAGGGTGGTGTGCAAATGGGTTATAAAACCATTCTGGTACTTTCTGGCATATCTACAAAAGATACATTAGGCCATTATGCCTTTAAACCGGATATGATTGCCAGTTCAGTTGATGAAATTAAATTTCCACTCAACTGGTGGGAAGGTAAGTAGTTAGTCGGGAGTCAGAAGTTCTAAGTTGGGAGTCTGAACAGATACCAAAACGAACAGCAATTCCATTGGTCGATTTTATCAACCAATGGAATTGTTTTTTTCTTTCACTTAGATATCGCACACCAATGAACTAATGGCTATTGAACTTATGAACCATTGAACAAATGAGCCAATAAACTACTTCCCTACCGATACCAGAAAGCTTTCGGGCATTTCGGCGGCTTTTAGCATAAAATTATGCAGTTCGTAATTTTTAACGAAAGGCTTTAATTGATCTGATCCAGGGCCAAACATGGTTAATTCCACATAATCGCCAGTGTGGTTCATCCCAGCCCATTGTACATCTGTATATTTACTCAGAATTTTTCCATACTCGTAAAACGGCAGATTTGATTCGTTGTACAATTCTCCGGGAACAATATCTTTAAAATGGTTTAGCAAAGATTTTACATCATCAGCTTTCATCTCAACACCCTGGTTTTCTTTAATCATTTCCATGATTTTTTGCTCACTAAACGATTGGTTAAGCTGGCCCAGCAACCAGGTATTGCTATGTTTAAATCGTTGCAGGCTATCAAATTTTTTATTGGCCTCGTCTGCATAAAACAAACCAGGATTGGCATTACCATGATCGGTTGTAATAATTACCAATGTTTCGCCATCCTTTTCGGCAAATTCAATTACTTTGCCTACGGCTTCATCAAAAGCCAGCTGATCGAAAATAAGTCCGCTTAAATCGTTGGAATGTGCTGCCCAATCTACCTTTCCACCTTCAACCTGTAGCGCAAAACCCTTAGGATTATCTTTCATCAGCTCGATGGCTTTCATGGTCATTTCGGCCAGAGTTGGCACTTCTTTTTGAAGTTTAGCATCGTGCTGGCGGTCTATCTCGTAAGGCAATCCATCTTCTGCAAAAAGCCCTAAAACAGGTTTCGATTTGTCTAAAGCCAGCATTTCGTTACGATTTTCGGCCACTTTATAACCCTGGGTTAAAAATTTAGGCAATAGGTTTCCTCCGGCCCTTTTCTCGCCGAAATACTTGCTTCCGCCTCCCATCATCACATCAAATTTTAAGCCCAGGTAAATTTCTGCAATCAAGTCCTGTCCGCCACGGTTATCAATATTTACACAGAAACCGGCAGGTGTAGCATGGGTAATAGGTACAGTAGTTACACAACCTACTTTTTTACCGTTTTCTTTAAATTTCTGCAAAATGGGCTGTGGTTTTTCGCCATTCATGCCCACATTAAGCGAACCATTTTTAACGCGTATGCCCCCACCCCATGAAGAGCTGGCAGCAGCCGAATCGGTAACCATCGAGCTGGCCGAAGCAGTATCCATTAAAGCTCTTACGGCTTTATTGTCGCGGTAAAGCCCTAACCATTTACTGCTTCTGCCAAAGGTGCGATTGGCATATAAATCGGCCATATTTAAAGTGCCTGTGCTCATGCCATCGCTCACCATCATGATAATGTTTTTTGCTTTTTTACTTCCGCCAACGGGTGCGGCTATTACATCTTTCAGGCCAATTAGAGGCAAGCCAAAGCCAGCCAATAAGCCGCCTTTTAATAACGATCTTCTGTTCATATATTTCTGTGGCATCAGAATGCCTTAATTATGGTTTGGTAAATAAAGGAATGGAGCTGAAATAACTTCGCCCATCAAAACGTGGACTGCAACCGGTTTTGTAAGATTCATCTTTACCTGAATTATCTTTTACCGTTGACTGAGTTACCGATAAATGTGCTGTGTTTAATTGCCCGATATTTTTTTTAAGCTGTTGCGGAGCTGCATCCGTTGTTTTATTAACCGGTAAGTCATCCGCTTTAATCAATAAGGCTACTGCAGGGATAACCATTAACAAGGCAACGCAGGAAATCAGTCTCATATTATTTCGCTTAAATTATCTTTCCCGGAAGCGCTCGATATCGAAGACAATAAAATAGTAAAGCAATAACCGATTAATGTGTTATTGTTTTAACCTCCGGAAATATGATACAAAGATGAAAAGCTGCTATTACCACTGTGGTTAATTAGGATTACGAAATTGTTAAAAGGAGGCTGCCAGTTTTAATTGTATATTAATAGGGTCAAAAATCTTTAATCTCCTTAATCGTCCTCGTTTGCAACGAGGATGAGGGAAATATGCATTTCTAATGCATAGCGATACAATCGCGCCTCTCGTTTATCCTCGTTACAAACGAGGACAATAATAAATATGTAATATATAAGACGGTAAAACCGTAATCGTCATGCTTTGTAACGAGCACTTGAGAAACAGGCATTTGCAATGCATAGCGATACAATCGCGCCTCTCGTTTATCCTCGTATAAACAAGGACAATAAAAGGATTGCGCAGCAACATCCATCGCTACGCAATTATTAACTAACTAATCAAAATGTTTATACTGCTGCACATTAGATCACCAATCCTACGTACATTATCAGTATTTCTGGTAATTGTATTGGATATCCTAATAAACCAAAACTTATACTACCACTTTGTCTCCATTTGAATTATATTAATTAAGTTTTCAGCTCACTGAGCATGTCAAAAGAAGATGTCCAATTACATTTTGGCATCCATTAATTTTGTTGTTTTAGTTTTTGCAGCAACCAGTTTCATCTTGATTACAAATGCCTGGCTGGGCTGGAAATCTTTTGGAAGGAGAACATCAAAATAAGTATTCTTATCCAGGTCGATTCCAATATCTGATTGTTTTAACGTTAAGCTTTTATCACCGATTAGCAGTGCCGCACTCCCTGGAACCTGTGTAGCATTTTTAGGCACGGCGATACGTACAATGCCATTAACAGGCTTATTGAAAACAGTTAAGTACAACTGATCTTCCTTTTGGGTAAAATAGCCCAGTTTTGAAGGTGTTAAAGCCGCATGACGCACCCCATAAACCGCCTCGGCATTTTGTTTTACCCATTGACCTATTTCAGCTGCAATTTTATCTTCTTCGGGGTGCATATTTCCGTTACCATCGGGACCAAAGTTTAATACAAAATTGCCGTTCATCGATACCGAATGCATCAGCATATCCAACAAATCGTCGGTAGTTTTAGTATAAATGCCCGACCAATCTTTCATGTAACCCCAGCCATTTGGCGGAATAGTCATTACTGCATCCCAATCGTTACCGTTTAACCACTCGAACTCTACAGGCAGCTTACGCTCCCAGCCTTGCTCGTAATCACCTAGTATAACCCCATTCGAATCGAAATGTCGCGATCCGTGCTCATCATTGCGAAAACGTGAACCAATGATTAATCCCGGATGTTTTTCGCGAAGTTCTTTTTCCAGATTGTAGGTAAACTGATATGCACTTTTCCACGAAGCATCCCAGGTACCATCAAACCAAAAACCTTTAATCTGCGGGTAGTTTTTCAGCTGTTCTAACAACTGGTTGCGTGTGTACTGTAAAAATTTATCAAATTTTGCTTTTTCTTCATCTGTTTTTGGTGCCTTCCCCATATAGTTTGGGTTGTTCCATTCCAGAATGGAGAAATATAAGTACACATCAATTCCTTCGGCAGTGTAAGCATCTACAATCTGCTTTACAATATCCTTTTTGTAAGGAGTGTTGCTAATGTTGTAATCCGAATATTTGGTTGGCCAAAGTGCAAAACCATCATGATGCTTGGTGGTAAAAATCACATACTTTGCCCCCATATCTTTGGCTTGTTTGGCCCAGCGTTTGGCATCAAAATCTTTAGGATTAAACTGTTTATATAAATTATCGTAAGTTTTTGTCCAGTCTTTAGGCGCAGTTGGGCCACCCCACGAGCGGATCCACTCTGAAGCTGCCGCTCCACCTCTTGCACTTACACCATTCCACTCATTACCAGCAATAGAATAAATGCCCCAGTGGATAAACTGACCCAGGCCATAACTGCGGAAGGCCTGCATATTGGCATCGGTACGGTTGCGCGGTGTTAGCGAACCATATTTAACTTCAATCAGCGTGTCACTCTTCTTTTTAGGGCCTGTCCATTGTGCGCTTGCCTGGCTTATACCAGCAACTGCCGCAACAGCAATTAATGCGCATCTTAACGTATTTTTCATGTATATTTTTGTGTGTTTAATCTTTATAATTTAAGGGTTTCTTCCTTTTTACCGGCAATTCGGGATTTTGCAGTGGTTTTGAAGGATTGTAATAATATAAACCTGCCTGGCCATAAAGTGCTAAATGTGGCTTTAAACTGTTGCTGAATACCGCGAAATCTTTGCGTGAATTTTTAGTCCAGGCGGCTTCGGCCAATGCAGCAATACGTGGAAAAAGTAAATAATCCAGGCGAAAATCGCCATCCACGGTTTCGGTCCAAAGGTCGGCCTGAATACCTAAAATGAGTGTTTGCTCTTTTGCATCTGCAGCAAAGGCGCGCGCATCGAACTGGTATACCTGCTCAATCGGGTTATATAACTTATTCCACTTGCGGCCGTACTGATGGGTACTATCCTGCACAAAATCGAAATAAAGCGGCAATCTGGGGCATAAAACCGTTTGATAGCCTTTACTAAGTGCTGTACGCAACTGGCTTGGTTTATCATGTCTCCACCAGAAGATAATCGTTTTTTCTTTTGGCACGTTAACATCAACCATTTCATCCCAAAAAATTGCTTTGGCACGGAGGCTGTAAAGCGAATCGGCCATGCGTTTCATGAAATATTGCTCTACTTCTGTATCATTATTAAGCTTTTCACGCTCACGTAGTTTTAATATATCGGCATTGCTTTTCCACTTTTCGTTGCCATAGCTCACTTCATCGCCTCCAAGGTGGATCATTCCGGCAGGAAAAAGTACATTGGTTTCTTTTAATATATCGGTTAGGTAACTGTATGTTTTTTCTAAACCGGGGTTAAAGGTAAACTCAGGGTGCCCAGCCGAACCACCGCCCGAAAATTCGGGATAAGCCTTGTTGGCCGCTGTTGCGTGACCTGGCATATCAATTTCGGGGATAACCTTAATGTATCGTTCTGCGGCATAAGCCACAATTTCTTTAATATCGGCCTGAGTATAAAACTGAGCCGGTAAACCTGGATTTAAATAATCGCCAATTCCGCCAATAAGTGCCAGATTTGGGTATTTCTTGATTTCTAAGCGCCAGCCTGGTTCATCGGTTAAATGCCAGTGAAAGGTGTTGAGTTTGTAAAAGGCCATCCAGTTTAAAATCGATTTCACCTTTTGTTTACCAAAAAAATGGCGCGATTCGTCGAGCATGAAGCCGCGCCAGCCGTAAGCTGCTGCATCGCTGATTTCTGCCGCCTCGATCTGATTATTTTTACTGGTAAGCGCCATTTGCAATAAGGAAATTACACCATAAAAAACGCCGTTAGGATGACTAGCCGAAATGGTAACCTGATCAGGTTTTATATTCAACTGGTAAGCACTCGAATCGGTAATTTTCGCATTTGGTTTAAGTACCAGCGCAATATTTGCCGCTTTAGTTTGCCTTTGTATCGTAATACCTTTTTGGCTCAACAACTCATTCTGAAAATAGTAAGCTATTGTTTTTAACTGGTTATTATTGTAGCTAATGGTACTGTTGTTATTCAACGTAAAAAAGCCGTTGCCCTTAACATATTTATCGGGCATGGGGATAATGTTGCCAACCTGGGCAAATGCAACAGTAGTAAAAAACGAAAGGGCCAGAACAAGTAATTTCATTAATTGGTAGTTATTTTTAATACGTAAACCGGTACATCGGTTATATTTTTAAAATCAGCAGGTAAATCGAGCTTCAATTCCTGATTGGTAGCAGTCCATTTAATTTTCTTTTTGCTGCCTAACAGGCTAATGTCTTTTACAGATGTGGTTTTGTTATTGATCTGTTTCAATATTACCTGTGGTGTTGGCCAGCTTCTTAAAAACGCATAAATAACTTTACCTTTCGCTGTGTAATATACATCTGGTGCGATCGTTTGTGGTGTACCATCAAAAACAGCATCTTTAGTAGCGTTTTTACTGGCTTCAATGGTCCTGCTTTCTTCGGCGGTTGCCGTGCTTTCCTTAACCACCAGCCAGGGTTGTGTACCATAAATGGCTTCGTGGTTGGTTTTCATCCACCCGCCTATTGCGTTTAATCTTGACGTTGCCCAATTGGGAAATATACCATCGCCTTTCGGACCAATGTTTAATAAAAAGTTACCGCCGTTGGCTACCACTTCTACCAAATGACGCACCAATACTTCAGGCGATTTCCAGGTGCTGTCGTGCCGGTTGTACCCCCAGTTTTTGCCTATGGTTAAGCACGATTCCCATGCTTTTTTAGATGATGGTGTTAATGATTGTTCTGAAATCGAAAAATCGCCTAAACCATTTCCAATGCGGTTATTTACCAGACAATTGGGTTGTAATTTATGAACAAGTGCTTTTAATTCGGCACTTTCACTTTTACTGATTAATTCTGGCGTATCGAACCAAAGCACGCCAATAGGGCCATAATTGCTCAATAACTCTGTAATTTGTGGTTTAACCTTTCTTTCAAAATAACGGTTAAAAACCTTCCCGTCTTCGTTCGGATAATCCCAGGTATTGCTTCTTCCGGCCTTTACCGGCCAGTTGGTTGGCACATCCGGATCTTGCCAATCTCTACCCAAAGAGTAGTACAGGCAAAGCATTAAATTATATTTTTTGCAGGCTTTGGCCAGCTCTGCAACCGGATCGCGTTTAAACGGACTTCGTTTCACAATATTGTAATCGCTGCTGGCCGAATTGTACATCGCAAAACCATCGTGGTGTTTTGCTGTAAAAACAACATATTTCATTCCGGCAGTTTTGGCCTGTTTAACCCAGGCATCGGCATCGAATTTTGTTGGATTGAATTGATTGGCAATAGTACCATACTCGCTTACCGGAATACGCTCGTACAGCATAAAATGTTCACCTCCTTTTACGACATGGTTTTTCCAGTCGCCGGCAGTTTGGGCATACAATCCCCAATGCAGGAACATACCAAATTTATCGGTCTTAAACTGATCGATAGGACCTGATTGTGCCGATAGCCTTAAGGCCTGGCACAGCATAAATAAAGAAAGCAGGTATATTTTTTTCATTAGGCATATTTTACACTCCGGAAAAACGCTTCCGGAGTGTAAGGTATTAAATTTTAATCTCTTAAAGTTGTCAAATCAGTTGCTGGTGCAGGTAATCCCAGGGCAGTTATTTCATCATAAACAGACTGTGTTACCGGCAGTCCCCATTTCTTAAAAAAGTCGCTCAAATCCTTACCACTGATGTTACAGGCCTTCAGCATAAAATAACGCATTTTTGCTGCATCAGTTGTTAGCGAAGGGTTTTCGGTACGGGTTTGTTTATGCAGGGCAATATAAAAACTATCGCCATAGGCCATCCATAACTGATAAAACATGCCCAGCCTCACATCGTTGGCATTGGTAATGGTGCCATTAAAATTACGGCTAGCCTGTGCAATAGCAAAATAATTATCAACAGAAGTCCATTTCCCATCTCGGTTCATCCGGGATGGCGTAACCGCAAAATACCTTTCAGCAGCCAAAGCATACAGGTTAACTGTAACCTCGGTTAAACCGGTCCAGGTCCACGGGCCTTGTTGATGAATGTGACCAACTTCATGCCATAACCCCCAGCCCGAAACACCACTTACATTTGCATTTTGCAAAATGCGGTAGGTTAAAGAACGGATGTAAAAAATACCGATTCCCGCTGCCATGTAATCACCCGAATTTGCCGGATCTTTAACGGTAATGAGGTATTTATAAGGCCCTTTGGTGTGCAATGCTGTTGATCCGTCTATACCACTAAAGGCATCTTCGGCATCAACAACCTGGTCAATTTTGGTGCTCAACACCTGCTGATCGTCTGTTTTGTACGTAATGGCATCGTCTCTGCGCGCCACTACAAGTGCACGGTCGGTTTCGATGATTACATCTGGTACATTGCTCAAACTATCGAGCATGGTTAACCAATCGGCATGGCTGGTTACATTTTTCTTAAAGTAAGGCACTGGTTTAAAACCCTTGCCGAAGCTCAGGCTTGCCGAAGCAGCCGGAGTAGCACTGCTTACATATTTTACCCAGGCCATTCCACCATACTGATCGGCTTTAATTTTGTTTAAACCAACCTGCAGGGTATAATAAGTGCGCACGGGCCTGATGTTATCTCTAAAAGGTGTACCCAATACCAGTTGTGGCAAACGGGTGCCGCTTACCTGAGCAACGGTAACATAAATAGAATCGTTTGCTGCAACGTAGTAACCGGTTGGTAGCATTTCGTTATGGTTCGACTGGATTAGCCGGTTTGCCACCGCCTGACTGCCTACATTTTCGGTATAGGTTTGGGTTACCGGCGCAACCATACCCGATACCGGGCCAGTGGCTGAAACCTTATTTTTTAACGAAAATGTTTGACTATCGGCTGCTGTATTTGCTTTTTTGCAAGCCGTAACCGACAGTAAGAAAGCGAAGCTGAGTAAGCTTAAGGGATATATCTTTTTCATATCGGTTTAGTTTACAGGGCTATTACTTTAATTGATGAGGCTTTATCGTTAAAGGTAGGCATATACCAAATTTGCGAGGTAACCTCATAGCTGCTACCGGTAAAATTGTCGCCATCGTACATAATTATCTTTACACCGAGACTAGCCTTTACTGATGAAACGGTATTGTTACCAATACCCAAACTAATTAGATCGGCGGTGGTATAATTGCCAACTGGCAACGATACAGCAGTTCCGGTATAACTGGTATTCGGGAAAAAACTAGCCGATCCGTTAGCTCCTATTTGCGGTATACCGTTCAGGAACGAGAATGAATACGTTTGGGTTATCGTATTGCCGTTTTTTAGCAGCAATTTAGCTTTTAACTCATAAGTCTCGTTATTTTTATAATAAAGTTCACTTAATGGCATAGATCCGGAAAGAGTTTGACTTGCCCCCGGGTTAAATCGCCAGGTTACTGCATTATAATCTTTATTGGTGCCTACCCCTTCGTTATTCACATTTGGATCGAGGTAAACCAATACATCACTAACCTCTTTATCGCTGGTAAAACTACCAGATAAGTTAATTGTTTGATTGGTACTGTTAAATGAAGCATTGGCACTAATTGTTGAAGTTGCAGCCTCATAAGGGATTTCGAGTGGCAATGGATTCTGAAAAATTTCGTTCCTGTTTAGGATTGCTGCATCAACCTCAGTTAAAAAAGTAGGCTGTCCTTTACTAAATGAAACATTACCCGATCCCATTAATGAAGTACCCAGGGTTGGTTGTTCGGAAGCATATTTGGCGTGATCGTGTGGTAAGTTTAAACCATGTCCCAATTCGTGCAACATTCCACCTAGATAATTGGAGCTTGGATTTGGAATTTTATCGACTGCCATATTTGCATTATCAACGGCAAAACAGTTTTTACCATAACCATAAAAGGGTTGATCACCGGCGGCAACATCTGTTCTTTGTGGCAATAAAATAAGTGTGTGGCTCGAATTTGAAAATTCTGATGCATGTGTAGCTTTGTAGGCCGCAATTTCGTTTAAGATTTTGGTTGCCGATACGCTCGAAGAATAAGGGTAATCTGCCTGCGGACCTGCTGCCGGGATTTCAATAAACCTTACCAGTCCGGTCGAGTCGATTTTAGATAGCCCCATGTACTTGTCGTAGCCATACCTTAACATTTCGGTATGAAACCAGTTCTGAAAATGAACCATTAAACCGGTTAATCTGGTTTTGTAATCGGATAGTGCCGGATTATCTGTCGGCACAAACATCACAATGTTTAAATTTTTGGTATTGGTAACAAAACTCGGCGGAGTGGTTCCCGAGCCTGATGCCAATGCGTTTGGTTTTGCCAGCGTTGTTGTTTGTGGTTCTGCAACAGGTGCTTTTTTGCATCCGCTCATTAACATGCTGCTTGAAGCAGCTAAGAGCAGAGCCAGGCAAATTTGTTTGGTGTTTTTCATTGTTTAAGTGGTTTAGGTTATGGATTATTTAGTTGTATTTCATTCGTATTCGTTTTAATAATTCCTAAAAAGTAAATTTTAATACCCGTCCCATCTTTTCTTCCTGTTTGTTATGCTTTACAACTCATCTGTGAAGCTTTTTCCAATGTATTGTTTATCCAAAAGCATTGCTTCCTTATTCCAATTGCTTTCGTAAGCAATGACGGTGGCTTTAACCTATAGGTTGTTGCACACACGTCATTGCTAATTAAAAACTGAGTAAATAGGTTAACTGTCTAATTGTTGCAATTGGTTAATTGCATTTAAACGACTCGACAACTGTTAATTATCAACTTAAAACTGCTAACTGAAAACCGATCTTACCAACCCGGGTTTTGGATCAGGACCGCACTCTTATTAATCTCTGATTGTGGAATGGGGAAATAATACATCTGAGGATTTGTAAATCTTCTGGTTTCGAAAGAAAAACGCGCACCAGTAACAGTCGATCCGCTACGTGTCCATCTCATGCCGCCGGCTGGGCCGTTTATTAAAGTTTCTGCCAGTTTCCATCTTTTGATATCGAAGAACCTGATTGCTTCTTCGTAGGTTAGCTCTACCCTTCTTTCATTTCTAATTACCTCTCTCATTTGCTCCTTAGTTAGCCCTAAAGGCAACTGAAACGGAACTAAACCTGCTCTTTCCCTAATTTGCTCTATAGCCTGATATACTTCTGTGCCTGGCCCGCTAAACTCGTTAAGTGCTTCGGCATAGTTGAGTAGTATTTCCGCATATCTGATAGCAACCAAACCAATGTTATTTGATATACCAAAATTACCACCAGCACCTTCGTGACAGAATTTACGGTATAGATACCCGGTTTTAGTGGAACCCGAAGTCCCTAAACCATCCCCAGGGGCATTGGCATATAAGTTCACAACGGTTTTGGTATTAGTGGTGTTGTTTAACCACAAACTGCCATCGTATAATATAGAGTAGTAAAAACGGGGATCTCTGTCTTTATACATATCTGCTTCTACATAACCCGATCCTGTTTCCTTAATGTTTTTGCCATTTTTCATTGGATAAGTGTCAACCAACTCTTGCGTTGGATAGGAATAAGCCTGTCCACCTCGGGAAACCGGAAGCAGGAAACCTTCGTACCATCTGTTTGTCGATTTCATCACCTGAAATATATGTTCAGGGGTATTTCTGGTAATCATCATCTGATAATAGCCATAACCCGGAGCAGTGGTATTATCTTTAACTAAGCTGTAAATCCCCATGTCTATTACTGCTTTTGCAGCATCGGCAGCGAGTTTCCACCTGTTGTTATCTAAATTATCGTAACCTGCCAGGCTTTTATTGGTACCTGTACCCGGATTTTGCCCATTAAACAGCGGACTTGCGGCCAGAAGTAAAACTTTTGACTTTAAACCCAATGCAGCACCCTTGGTTGGGCGTCCGAAATCTTCAATTTTTGTGGTTACAGGTAAAGCAGCACAAGCATCCAGTTCGCTAACAATGTAATTTACTGTTTCGGCAAAGGTAGATCTGGCTAAACCGAAATCATCGGTAATTGCATACACTTTATCACCAATAACCGGAACACCGCTGTAATTGCGTAGCAAATGCCAGTAATAATAAGCCCTTAAAAACCTGGCTTCTAACTTCAGCGTTGCCCTCCTGGCTGCCGAAATTGGAGATCTATCTACATTTGCCAGAAAAACATTCGCACGCCTAATGTTATTGTAACAGTTGTTCCAGTGATTTTTGAACCGGCTAAAATCGGCCTGACTTTGAAAGGTTGCCGAATTAAATGCAGGCGCTATTTGTGCAGTAGCGCCACTCCATACGATATCCGAATCGTCGGATGCATCGCTGTACGACCATAAGCCGCCACCGGTTAAGCCATTATCCAGATAATATGTTCCTGCCAGGCCAGTGTAAATACCTGTTAAAAAGCGGAATGTTAATAAACTGTCTGCAAATACGGTAGCCTCATTAAGCTGCCCCACATCTGTTTTATCCAAAAAACTACTGCTATCAGTTTTTTTGCAGGCAGCAGCCCCCATGGCTAATAAGCCTACAAACATTAGGGTTTTTAAATAATTAATATTTTTCATTTTCTTATGATTAAAATGTTACCTGTAAGCCTAGGTTTACAATTTTTTGTTGAGGATAAGATGAGTAAGCCTCAACCGTTCCTGTAGAATTTATAGACTCAGGGTCTACATCATAAATTTTCAGTTTAAACCAGGTAATCAGGTTTGCTGCGCTTCCATAAATCCTTGCGCTTGATAAACCGATTTTACTTACCAGTTTATTATTAAAGTTATATCCCAGTTCTACGTTTTTAAGTCTGATGTAATCCGTTGGACGTAACCAAAACGTTGACTGATCGAAATTGGCACCACCTAAACGCGGCAACAGTGCGGTTTCTTTGGTTTCAGGTGTCCATCTGCTTAAATGTATTTCGGATGGGGTACCATTAACATTTCCTATCTGGAACATGGTTGATGCACTTAAACTTCCTTTTGCAGCGCCCTGAAAAAGCACAGAAACATCAAATCCTTTGTAGCTTGTTCCTAAAGAAAAACCATAATTTATTTGAGGGATATTGGGATTACCAATTGGGCCTATATCGCCCTGATCGATTTTTCCGTCGTTATTGATATCGGCATATTTCAAATCACCTGGCTTAACTACCCTACCAACAGATGTTGGACTATTAGCGATATCAGCCGCATCGTTATAGAAACCAATATTGGTGTAGCCATAAATCTGACCAATAGGCCTGCCAGTGCGCATCAGCAATGGATTACCCTGGTTATAAGGTTCGTCGCGATAAATGATCTTGTTTTTATAAATGGAAATGTTCCCTTTAACAAAATAAGAGAAGTTTTCTGATAGCTTATTTTGGTACGAAAGATCGAGTTCAAAACCTTTATTATTTACGATACCCAAATTTACCGGAGGCAAGCTAATACCAGAGAAATTAGGAACCGTTTCCCTAACTGTTAAAATATCGTATCTTTTATGGTTAAAATAATCGAAGGTTATTCCCAGTTTACTATTCAGCAATTTAATATCGGTACCAATATCCAGCTTACGCTCCTGTTCCCACCTTACATCTTCGTTTGCCAGAGCACCAGGGGTAATTCCGTACTGCAGGGTGTTATTCTCCCCAAACCAATAAGAGTTTGCAGCTGTTGCCGGGGCATTATAAATTTCTTCATAGATATAGCGGTAAGTATTGGGAAAATCATCCGAGCCAACAGTACCCAGCGAGCTTCTAAATTTCATGTAATTGATAAATGGAAGTGCTTTTTTAAAGAAAGGCTCTTCGCTAATGTTCCAGGCAACACTTACTGCCGGAAACAAACCATTTCTTTTATTGGCTTTAAACCTATCGGTACCATTATATGCACCGTTTAATTCGAATATATACTTCGATTTGTAATTGTATCCTACCCTTGCAGAATACCCTCTAAAATTTGCAGGAATGTTTGATCCCGAAATATCAGCCAACTGGTTATAAACAATCAGGCCGTATAAATTATGGTCTCCGAACTGGCGGTTATAATCTAAAATACCTTGTGCATTGATTTTGCGAAGCGGATAAGCAGATACATTGGCATCGAATGCAGTAGACGCAGTTAAAGGTTCTAACCTGCTTAACTCAGGAAAAACCGGATCTAAAACATCAGAGCCCGGCAGGTACGCATAAGTTGGGAAACGTCCTCTGGTTAGCGAGCGGTTAAACTCTACATTATTGGTATAAGCTAAGATTACCCTTGCCGCAAGACCTTTAGTTAAAAAATCTAAATTCTGATTGGCCTTTAAGTTTAGGTTAAGGTTATTACTGTATCTTCTGTTATAACCTGCATATTGTAAAATACCAACCGGATTTAATGTAGCAGATTTTCTACCTCCGTAACTTCCATCTTCATTTTTCACAGGGTAGTTCCATGGGTTTAAAAGCCCGCTGCTTAGTCTTCTCCAAATAGAAATGGCACCACCGGCAAGAACATCTGGCAGGTTTGGTTCGTTAATTTCATTAAACCTGGCCGAAAGATCTAACTTTAATGTTAGTGTTTTAGTCACATTTAAATCAACATTTGATCTGATATTGTATCTTTTTAAATAATAGTTACTGTTAAAGTTTTCGTCTTTTTGGATTTCTTTCAAAATACCGTTTTGATTAAGGTTGCCTAATGCAACGAAATACTTCAAATTCTGTGTGCCCCCAACAATATCAATATTATTGCTTTGCTGCAAAGCACTTTTGCGCATAACTTCATCGTACCATTTTACACTCGGGTAGCGATATGGATCATCGCCTAATTTAAAATGATTCAAGGCTTCGTCGGTAACCAGACCGGGATAAGTAAGGTTAGGATCTCTTCCTTCGTTTACCTCTTGTTCCTTTAATAAGGTTAATGCATTGTAAGAATCGAGTGGTTTTCTTCTTATGGTTGGCATTTGCAAGCCAAAATCACTTCTAAATGTAATTTTCGGAGCAGAAAATGTACCTCTTCTGGTCGTAATCGCAATTACTCCATTGGCACCCTTAATACCATATATAGCTGTTGAAGATGCATCTTTTAAAATGGAAACCGTTTCAATTTCATTAGAACTTAACTGACTTAGCTGTTCGTAAGGATACTCTACATCATCGACAATAACTAAAGGCCTGTTAGAAGCACCGGTGTAAGTGCTTACGCCACGAATGTAAATATTGGCTGCATCGGCACCTGGCTGACCGCTGGTTTGCTGTTGGAATAAACCAGGTAGCCTACCAGCTAATGCATTTTGAAAACTTGCGGCTGGGCTCTGCCTTAGTTCTTTACCCGATACGGTACTGGTTGCACCGGCGTTGGTTATCTTCTTTTGTGGGGTAAAACCAACTATAACGACTTCGTTTAAATTTGAATTATCTTCTTTTAAAACAATATTTAATGGTTGGTTGGTAATTGTAACCACTTTTTTAATGTAACCTATAGAACTTATAATTAACCTGGTACTGTTTGCGCCAACTTTTATGTTAAAAGCGCCACTGGTATTGGTAATTACGATGTTCTTCGGGTTTGCTTCTTCGGTAACTGTTGTAGCAATTAATGTTGTACCCTTATCATCTACAACAACACCCCGTACAACTTTCGTTTGGGCATAAACTAGATTAGTTATCAGCACAAGCAATATTATATTCAGTATTTTTTTCATCTGTATATAGTTTCTTTTTTATCGGCGATGAAGCCATCATGATTTTATTTCATCTGTACGATTTGAAAAAATCGTGATGGTTCCATTATTTTTTAATGATGCTCTTTACTAATTAGACCATCCTGGATTTTGAACCATTTTGTTATTGCTTAATATTTCGGCTTGTGGTATAGGGTACCAATACATTTTAGTATCGAAAACTGCGTTGGCAGCATTCAAATAGCTGTAAGATAAGGCCGTTCCGTTTTTGATAATTTGTACACCTCTAACTGGTTTATTTAATTCAATTTCAGCCAGCTTCCACCTTCTCAAATCCCAGGTTCTATGTTCTTCAAAAGCAAATTCTATACGGCGCTCGTTTTGAATTATTTTACGCAATTCGTCTTTGCTCAGTGTGAGCGATAAGCCGTAAAGATTATTGGTACCTGGAAGAATACCTGCTCTTTTTCTGATTAAAACCAGGTTGTTAACGATATCTGCAACCGGGCCACCCGATTCGTTTAAAGCTTCTGCATGATTTAACAAAATTTCGGCATACCTGAATAAGATTACATGGTGTGCCTGGTTGGTGTATGTAGTAGAAGTTTCAAATTTCCCCATGAATTTTCTGAGGTAATAACCGGTTCTGGTTTGCGTTCTATTTCCTCCGGGCTTATCTTGTCCGCCCTCAAATGTTTCAACCGGTCTGCCCAACCAATTTTTGCCATTATGCATAATGGTTGCCGTTAACCTTGGATCTCTGTTTAGATAAGGATTGTTCTGATCGTATGTCGATCCTGCATCAGAAATCGCTTTTCCATCAAGCATCAAAAATGCATCTACCAGGTTTTGCGACGGACTTGTTAATCCAACACCCTGTAAATACCCTATTGGCCCATTATTAATTTCGATATTTGTATTTAACGCGTTCTGTTTAATAAAAATAAACTCGGTATTTTTAGTAGCATTGAAATTGGCAATCCAATCTGTAACCAGGGTATAGCCTAAAGCTTTAACATCTGCAGCTGCCTGTGCGGCTAATGTCCATTTCTGTGTATTATTTGTTGGATTGCTTAAAGGACTGGCAGCATACAAAAGCACCCTCGATTTTAGTGCCATTGCAGCACCTATATTCGCTCTGCCCCAATCTCCATCGGTAATGGCGTATGGCAACAGATCGCTTTTTATGGCATCCAATTCAGCAACGATGTACGCATAACATTCATCCAGGGTATTTCTCGGCACATTTATATTGTCGTTAATGGTATATACCTTATCGCCAATTAAAGGTACGCCGCCCCAACGCTTAACCATTTCGAAGTAAAAATAGGCTCTCAAAAATCTTGCTTCAGCTTTAAATTGTGTTTTTAGAACCACAGTAGTTGGTACTACATCAATTTTGCTTAAAAAAAGATTAGCTCTTCTTATGCCCAGATAATTCCTACTCCAAACATCATCAGGAAGTGTTGTAGATGATATTCTGCCGGTACGATAAAATTCGGCCTGTGTACCTATCCTTGAAGGCACCGCATCATCCGTTCCCGCATCTAAGAAACTGCCATCTATCCTGTTGTACCAATCGGGTAACAACAGGTAGGTTCCGTTTAAAAATTGTTTTGCATAGTCGGCATTCTTATCAACCGGATCAAAGATTAAATCCCCTGTTATCCGGTCTAAAGGCTCTGCTTCGAATCGTTTCGAACAGCCAAAAGCAAATAACAAGCAAATTATAGCGAAGTATTTTTTATAATTATTCATAATCAAGATTTAAAACTGAATGTTAACACCAAAATTAAATATCCGCTGATTGGGCACATTTCCAATAAGCACTTCCGGATCTACCCCATCTAAATTTGACGAGGTTAACAGATTGAGTCCATTGGCAAATAACCTGACATTGGTAAGCCCGATTACTTTGATTAAGCTACCAGGCAAACTATAACCTACTTCTACATTCCTTAACCTTAGGTAGTTGCCATTTTTAACCCAAAAAGAAGATATTTGATTGTTATTTGGGTTAATCCCCACACTTAAACGCGGATATTGTGCCTGCGAAGCAGTAGCTGGTGTCCATCTTTGTAAACTACTTTCAAGGGCTTGTCCGTAGCCGGCACCTGCGCCTGTAGATGCAAAATTGGCGAAATTGTAATACACGTTTCTATTTGCAGTACCATTTAAGGTAAACGAGAAATCAAATCCTTTGAAATTAAAGCCCCCAGTTACACCATAGTAAAAAACGGGTTTAGTGCTGCCAATTGCAGTCATATCATAGGTATTAATGATACCGTCGTTATTTAAATCTTTATATTTTAAATCGCCGGGAACCGGAAGATAACCATCAACCTTTGGGCCGTTATTAATTTCGCTGGTATTATTATAAAATCCATCTGCTATGTAACCAAAGGTTTGCCCTACAGGTTGTCCGGTTCTATATTCGTAAGCATTTTTTCTAAAAGGCTCATCATTAAATATTACCTTACTCGCATTCCAACTACCATTTGCAGAAATAAAATACTTAAAGCTGTTTATTTGATCCTGATATCCCACGCCCAGCTCAACACCCGAATATTGGTTTTTACCAATATTTTCTTGCGGTAAAACAGCTCCTATTACAGCACTTGCATTTGTTCTTCTGATTTGCAACAAATCGTAATAATTGTTTTTATAATAATCTGCAGTAAACCATAGTTTATCTTTTAGCATGGAAACATCAATACCAACATTAAGTTTCTTTGCTTTCTCCCAGGTAATATTTGGATTAGCCAAGGCTCCTTCATCTTTTGTATTAGAACTTGTTAGCGGATTTCTACTATAAAATGTATCGCCATTATCAAAATTTTGCAGGTACTGGAAATAACCAGCAGCTGCATTTGTGGCTGTTAAACCATAAGAGGCTCTCAATTTTAAAGTGTTAATGGTATTTTTCAAACTAGCAAAGAAATTTTCGTTGGCTATATTCCAGCCTAAACCAACTGAAGGAAAAAGGCCCCACTGATCTCCTTTTTTATACCGGTCGTACCCCATGTAAGATGTAGCAATTTCGAGCAAATACTTATTGTCGTAATCGTAGTTAAAGCGTCCGCCTACCGATTGATTAACCTGCGATAAATTTCCGCCTAAAACGTAACTATCTCTAATAAATAATAACTGCGCCTTAAAAGTATTTTTATCAATTGTTTTATCATAACCCAGATCAAAGCGAGAAAATGTTTGTTGATTTAAATCTGTAGGAGAAGAACTATTAGACTGCGTACCGTCGCCACCTATCGCTTTATAGGTAGTTTGGTTTGTTGCCGGGTTTACTACCGGAGAATACACTGCAAAAGATTTGCTCCTGTTTATATTTTCGTTGTAGTACGAATTGAAAGATATCGCACCACTCGCATATAAGCCAGGTAAAAAGGTGTCGAGCTTTTGCATTAATGAAATATCTGCCCCTAAATTTCTGTTTATCGAAGGTCTGTATCCCGATTTGATGGCCATGCCATACAGGTTGTTCTGAAATTCGGTATTTCCTCCCAGCGAGCCATTTTCATTAAATTTCGGATAAGCATTATTGGGTGTAGTTAATAGTGCGCTATAAATACTGGCTACCGTAGCGCCCGGTTGATTACTGTTTCTTATTCTACCGAACAAGCTTACACTAAGTGTTGTGCTGTTCGTTAAATCTACATCAACGTTGCTCCTGAAAGAGAAGCGTTTGAAGCTATTGTTTGTTTCATAAGTATTTATGGATGGATCTGTAACCAAAAAACCACTTTGGCTCAAATAGTCGAGATCTACAAAATACCTAACCTTTTTAGTACCCCCTCTTAAATTAAGATTTTGCCTGCTCACGGGTGCTGTTTCCTTTAAAATCTCATCGGCCCAGTTTACATTAGGGTGCGTAAACGGGCTTGTACCATTTTTATACTTATCCAAATCGGATGCTGTATAAATGGCTTGCCTGCCTTCATTTGCCAATGCCTCATTAAATAAAGTGGCATAATTGAAAGCATCCAAAAACTTAGGCCTATCTATTTGCTGTTGAATACCATATTGACTGGTAAAGGTTATTTGCTTAGGCATATTTGCACCACGTTTTGTGGTTATCAGCAAAACCCCATCAGCAGCCTTCATGCCATACAATCCGGTTCCTAAAGCATCCTTTATTACAGAAATGCTTTCTATTTGCTCAGGGTCAATACTTAAATATGAGCGTGGCACACCATCAATAACCACCAGAGGAGACCTTCCCCTTAACGATAAGATGGGTTCGTCAGACCCTAACTGGAAATTATTTTGCACTACGTACAAGCCGGGCAATTTTCCGTAAAGCATTAAACCAACCTGCGGCGTAGGAAAACTCTTAAGTTCTTCCCCGCTTATCGTTGCGGATGATTGAATCTTCTTTACATTTTTTTGTGCCCCAAATAAGACCGGAACATCGCTATCGGGTAAGTTTACATTTATAGAATTCTTTAATCTAGTTCTTAGAGAATCTCTTAATTTCGATAATGAATCGTTGGGAATTTGTTTATTTTTTTTCGGGGTTGATAGTGGCACCTGAAATTTCTTATTTCCTAAAGAATTAGCAAGACTTGAAAATGCCAAAACATCAGCGCTGTTTGCAAAAAATAATATCACTCCAAACAGAGTCATCCGTTTTATAATCAAAGTATATGTTCTGTTCATTTAAAATAAATTTATTTTATTGATCAATTTAATTTTGCCGTGCAAGAGTACGCCCAGGCGTAAATTCTGTTAGCCTAATTATTTGTCGGTATTTACTGTTGTACGGATTCTAGCTATGCTTAATGCATACGAATCAGCAGATTTGATTCTGTTCTTGTAAATAGCAGATTGAAAGTGCGGGTATATGCAAATCGGCATAATGCCCTGATTAGGGTTAAATTTCATTAGTTGGTTGAATTTGGTTTGTTGATATTGGGTATCATTTTTAAAGTCGTGATTCGACTCTGTTGGTTAGTCTCTTTAGTTAGTTTTTGTGCATAAATTTATTTTGGTTAGCAAATTGGTTGTTAAGCGCGTGCAGCGTTTGCCAAATAAGATCTTTTCCAAAGCATTCCCATTTGACAACTGGGTGCTCTGTTTTTAAAATAAAATCTATCTGGTTTTACGTGCTTTTGGTTAAATCAAAACTGGAGTATTATCTGATTAAAAAAGATGAAAATTGTAAACAAAAAGGTAGAAAAAACATTAATGAGAACCTTTTTAAAGCATTTTAGTTAAAAAACAACAAAAACCAGTGGATTGGAGTCCATTGTTATTTATCCTAAAAACTTTATCGTTTAATACGATTTTTTTTCAGAGATATGGGCAGGTATGAAAAGGTCTTACTGGTAACCTGTTCCATAACCTAATCAGCAAGGGGTAAACTTTTGAAGTGAAAATTCGGTACACAAAATGATAATGTTACCTTTGCGCCAAATGATTTTATACAAAACAGACGAACAGGTAGAACTGATGCGAATCAGTGCCTTATTGGTGAGCCAAACCCTTACAGAAGTTGCTAAAGTTTTAAAAGCAGGCATGAGTACGCTGGAAATTGACAAACTAGCTAATGAGTTTATTCTTGATAATGGTGCTGTTCCGTCATTCTATAACTATAATGGTTTTCCGGCCCATATTATTACCTCTCTTAACGATGTAGTAGTACATGGTATTCCGGGTAAAGAAGAATTGCGCGATGGCGATATTATTTCGGTTGATGTGGGTACCATTAAAAATGGCTGGCACGGCGACCACGCTTATACTTTTATTATTGGAGAGGTTAAACCTGAGATCTTAAAACTGGTTAAAACCACTAAAGAATCGCTTTACGAAGGCATTAAAGAAGCTGTTGTGGGCAAGCGCCTGGGCGATATCGGATTTGCCATTCAAAATTATAATGAAAAACAAGGCTATGGCGTGGTAAGGGATCTGGTTGGGCATGGCCTTGGCCAAAGTATGCACGAAGATCCACAAGTGGCGAACTACGGCCGTAAAGGTAGCGGAACCATGTTAAAAGAAAATCTGGTAATGGCAATTGAGCCTATGATAAACATGGGTACCAAAGATGTATTTCTGGATAAAGATGGCTGGGCAATCAGAACTGCCGACGGACAACCATCTGTTCATTTCGAACATGATGTTTGCGTTAAAAAAGGTCAAGCCTTAATTCTTTCCGATTATTCGATTATCGAGGCCGCTGAGAAAGCAAATGCTAACCTGAATACTTCTTATTATTAAGAGATTTAAAGGTGTTAAAATAATATAGGGAGAGATGCTGAAATAAATTCAGCATGACGTATGTTGGTTTCCCCTTAACATTTGCCATAAAAAAGCCCGGCAATTCTTGCCGGGCCTAAACCAATTCTTAAATATTATTTTACTATTTCGCTTCTTCCAGTTTTAATACTACACTGGTTCTGTTGTTGTTCAAATTTGGGTTGAAACCCACCTTCATCAGAAAATCGCCGGTGTAAGTTTTGGTGCTATCAATGGTTGATTTTTTACCCGGAAAAAGGTTAATTTCTTTAATCTGGTATTTTTTAGCAGCATCTAATCCAGCCAGTTTAATCGGGTACTTACTTCCCTCCTCGTAGCGATAATTCACCAGGTAATTAAAAATCACCCCTTCTGTTTTTTGTTCATTTACATACAACATCGATGCTACGCTACCTGCGCGGGGGTTGGCCAAACGGTATTGTTCGCCATGCCAGATAATCGGTTTCACTTCGTTATAGTTTTTAATCGCTTCCTGGCAAAACTGAAGTTCCTCATGTGGCAATTTACTTACTACAATATCAAAGCCCAGTTTCCCCATCATGGCTACATCAGTACGGAATTTGATTGACTGTTTGCCCCAATCGGTTACATGGTTAGAACTGCTGATGGCCGGATAAAAATAAGAGTACTCCCATTGCATAAAAATGCGTTCTAAAGGATCGGTATTATCACTTGGCCAAAACTCGGTAAAGTACTGCAAAGCGCCATAATCTACCCTGCCACCGCCTCCAGAGCACAACATCATCGGAATAATTGGGTATTTAGCCCTGATGCGCTGCAATACACTGTATAATCCCCTAACATAATCAATGTAAAAATGCGATTGATTTTTTAAGTGCGCAGAATAGGCATTATAAATTACGGCATTACAATCCCATTTAATGTAAGCCAGTTTCGGGTTTTTGGTCAATAGGTCATCAACCACTCCGAAAACGAAATCCTGAACTTTGGGGTTCGACAAATCGAGTTCTAACTGGTGCCTGAAATAATATTCGGGGCGCTTAGGCTGTTTCACTACCCAATCAGGATGTTTTTCGTACAATTCGCTCTTTGGACTTACCATTTCAGGTTCAATCCAGATCCCAAAACGGGTACCTGCCTGATCGGCTTCTTTAATTAAGGAGCTGATACCATTCGGGAGTTTTTGCTTATTCTCCTGCCAATCGCCCAATGCGGCGGTATCGCTGTTGCGCGGATATTTGTTTCCAAACCAGCCATCGTCCAGCAGAAAAAAATCGACACCCAGTTTTTTAGTATCTTTTAATAATTCGGCCAGTTTTTGCTCATTGAAGTCGAAATAAGTAGCTTCCCAGTTGTTTAAAAGCGTTAAACGATCTCCCTTTCCATCCAATATTTTATAGTTGCGTGCCCAGTTCTGCAATTTTCTGCTGGCCGCACCTTTGCCCTGATCAGAAAAAGTGTATAAAAATGCAGGTGTTGCAAAGACTTCTCCCGGTTTTAAGCTATAAGGAGAAGCATAATTGTTCATGCCGGCAATAATGCGGAGGTTATCCTGATAATCCAGTTCGAGATCAATTTTGAAATTCCCGCTCCATTCTAAGGCACCATATAAAACACTCCCTTCGTTTTCTTCCGCCGGTTTATCTAACGAAATCATAAAAATCGATGGCTGAAACAGGTTCGCCCTCGTTCCCAATTTACTATCCAATGTTTTAATGCCATGGGTAATTTCGCTTTGCTCTGGCTGCATTTCCTTTGCCCAATCGCCATGGTACTGGTTTAACCAGAAATGTGGCGATTTTAAGTGCAGGTTGGCAGAAGCATATTTATGCAATACCACCGCTCCCTTTTCGCTGTGTTTAATTTCGGTCCATTGTTCGATTACATCCTGTTTATAGAACGATTTGTAAAACAGGGTAACCTCGAAATTGTAAACCGGATCTTTTAGCCTGATTTTCAGCAAGCTTACATTATCATCAACAGCAGTTACGGTATGATCTACATATTTAAGATCGAGCGAATTATTGCCATCGGCATGGGTAACCGTAATGGCAGGTTCTACCAGATTACGGGATCCTGAGGGTGTGTAAACGGAATTTAACTGACCTGTATAATCAGACGTTTGCTTATACTGACCGGCAACCTGCGCGTATTCTTGCTTATTGGCAAGTTTTTTCCCGAAGAAAATGGTATTCACATCCTTATTTGCCCCGGCTTGTAATACCAGGGCATTGTTTGCCGTTTCGATGGGAATGATGGTTTGGGCATTTAAATTGCCAAAGCCCAGGCAAAGGGCAATGGCCAGAACTCCTGGTTTAAAGTAATTTGAAAATTGATCTGTTTTTTTCATTTGTGGTTAAAATATAGGCTAATGTTTTAGATAGGTTTTTATTTTTTTGAGGTTATTTTAAAAATCAACGCATCTTTTGCAGCCAGTTTTAGTAGCTGATTATCCTGAATGGAAGCTGTTTTCTGAGCAATAAGATCTGTAAAATTGTATTTTTCGTCATTTCTTAACGCAAGACGGGAAAAATCGAGTTTGATTTTTTGCTCGGCATCGCTGTAATTGAATATGGCCAGATAAGTCACGTTACCGACCTGCTTTATAAAAAGTGGTGAAGCAGATTTGCCCTTGTTCCCTTCCACCGGTAAAAATGCTTTTCCATCCTGCAAAATTTTAAGGATTTCGGTATTATTCAATAAACGTTTTGCCGTATTTGTCCATTTACCCTGGCGGGAAAAATCATCGCCTGTAATGCAAGTGCCTGTAACAATGGCTGATAAAAAGCGAGCCGTATTTTCCGCATCAGATTGATCGCCAAACACCACATGATCTGCGTCAATATAATCGTACAGATGCGTTTGCCACCAACCGTTGCTCACACCATTTAAAGTATATTCGGTATCGTGTATCGATTTAAAGGCATCGCAGGCAATACGGCGCATGTGTACGTACCTGCCAGAAGCCAAACTGGGCGAAATAGCAGCATAAACCAACATTTTATGATCGAGCTGTTTGAGCAGAAATTCCATACCAGCCTGATAAGCCTGCATACCAGTGCTAATTTTAGGATCGTAAAAATGCTCCGATTCGATTGCAGCATGACCTAAAAAGTCGATTTTAATCATTTCAAAACCACATTCCTTAAACTTATTAATTACAGTTGCAATGCGTTGTTGGGTGCCCGGATGTGTGGGATCTAAAGCACGGGCACCATCAAGATCATGATAGCCCGATCCAACTTTGGTCCACATCTCGCCAAAAGTATAATTGGTCCCTTCGGCCCTGCGGTTGCCGCCGCCTGCAAAACCCCAATCTACAAAAGGTGCCCAGTAGATCCCGGGTTTTAAACCTTTTGCTTTCGCATGATCGGCAAAAGTTTTGAGTTTGGAATAGTCGCCGGTTAAACCACCTTTAAGTAAATTATCCCAGTAAGAATCGAGGTCGATATAAGCTACCCCCTCACTCCTGAAAGATTTAAGGCTATCGGCAAAGAAATCAACTACCTGATTGGCTTTTTCTAATGTAATTTTCTCCTGCATGGCTCCCCAACTGTTCCAGCCCACTGGCGTAGGGTTTTTCCATTTAAAAATTACAGGTGGCTCGGCTATACGGTTTGCTTTGGCATAAGTTTCCATCCCTGAACGCCAATCGCTAAAACTGCCAAAAAATATACTGGCCGAAGTCACTGTATTTCCTTTCAGATAACCGTGCGCTATTTTATCGCGGGTAATGCTTTCGTTAGTGTAACCGCAAACGGCCTCAACAGTTATTTCTTTAGTTGCATCCATTGTAGTGATGACTCCGGTTTTCCAGTTGCGGTGATCAACAGAGCCTATCACATAACCCTTTCGCGATGGATTATGGTATAAAGCAGTAACCTCGGCACTCGGATTGCTAACATTGGCTTGAAATGGAAGGGCCTGATAAGAAATAAAGGTATCGTTATCAAAAGGCACAAATAAGCTGGTAGCTTCATCCTTAATCTGGCTATCCATCAGATTTCCCTTTAAAGGTACCATGCGGTTTGTGGCCAGATTACTGCCGGTTATGTTTACAGAAATGAGAAAGTAATCGCGGTTGGAATAGGTTAAAATGATTTGCTGCATGTTGGGCAAGCCATCCTGTTTTAATAAAAAGGTATGTTTAATTCCCTGTCCAAAAGCATCTTTTACTGCGCTTTTTGTATAAGTAATTTGCGTGTAGTTTCTGGAACGAAGTGTTGTGTTTTGATAACCCACTTCCGAAAAGCCCTCCGCCAGCAGCAAAACCGGACCGTTAAAAACAGTAAAAGTGCCTGTTTTAAGGTTATAGTCTATTTTGCCTGCTTTACCGTAGCGAATAATGGTTGCCGATACGGATTTGAAAGCCGACAACAGCGCAACCAAAACCAATAAATACCTGAATTTAAATAAATTACCAATAAACATATCCACTTTAAAGTTTAGTTGAAGTTATTTGGTTTAATGTACCGTTTATTTTAAGTTTCACCTTTTGCGGTTTTGGCGAGGCAATGCGGTAGTGGGTAATTTTACCATCTTTCCAACTCATATCAACGGTAAAATTGCCACGGGCTTTTAGGCCTTTAATTTCGCCAAAAGCTTTCCAGGCATCGGGTATTGCAGGCAGCAATTCGATAAAGCCATCATGACTCTGAATAAGCATTTCGGCAATACCTGCCGCAGCACCAAAATTTCCATCAATCTGGAATGGTGGCCCGGCCGATAACATATTTGGATAAACCCCGCCCCCGGCACCGTAATTCATATCGGTACGCAAGGTAGGTTTTAAAATTTCCCTTAAAAGCTTAAAAGCACGGTTTCCATCCAGTAAACGGGCCCAGAACAACTGTTTGTAGGCAATCGACCAGCTTGGCCCGTCGTCACCCCGTACCTCCAGCGTTTTTTTAGCAGCCTCGGCCAAAGCAGGCGTAGTTATCGGCGTAATTAAGCCTGCCGGATAAACGCCGTATAAATGTGAAATGTGGCGATGTTGCGGATCGGTTTCCTTGTAATCTTCCAGCCACTCTTGTATGCGGCCATCTTTGCTGATTAGTCCAACCGGCGGGATGGATTTTAGTTTTTCCTCTAGCGAAGCGCTGAACGCTGCATCGGTTTTAAGCAATTTGGCTGCAGTAATTACGTGGTTAAAAAGCTCGCGTACAATCTGGTTATCAATGGTTGGTCCCATCGAAATACTGGCCGTTTTTCCGTTCGGCAGGTAAAAAGTATTCTCAGGCGAAACCGATGGTGAAGTAACCAGCCAGCCTGTTTTAGGATCTTTAACCAGGGCACTTTTATAAAATTCGGCTGAACCTTTTAACACCGGGTAAATGCTTTTCAGGTAATTTAAATCCTGACTAAAGGCGAAATGATCCCAAAGGTTACTGCATAACCAGCCAGAACCTGCATTGGAGGCACCCCATGAGGCACTTTCTCCAGGCTCCGTAAATCCCCAAACATTGGTAATTACATGGGCAATCCATCCATTGGCATTGTAATAAGCTTTTGCAGTTTTTGCGCCCGGTATGGTTAAGCTCCGCACCAGTTCTGCCAGGGGCAGATTAAGTTCCGAAAGGTTAGCTTGTTCAATAGCGAAATGGTTCATTTGCACGTTCACATCCAGGTGGTAATCGCCATTCCATGGGGTATTGATCTGGTTGGCCCACAAGCCCTGCAAATTGGGTGGCAAAAGTCCAACCCGGGTACTGCTGATGCTTAAATAGCGGCTAAACTGAAAAAACAGGGCAGCTAGCGAAACATCGTTTTGATAATCTTTGTAGAAATGCTCGAGTCTTACATCGGTAGGTAGTTTAGCGGCTTCGCCTTCGCCCAAATTGATTTTTAAGCGGTTAAAAAGCTTAGCAAAATTAGCATTGTGTTTGGCCAGTTCAACTGCATAGGCTGTTTTTTTGGCCTGTTGCAAAGTATTCTTAACACGTGCTTCAAAATCAGCATGTTTGAAATTGGTTTCTGCTGCAACGTGAATCAGTATTTCGGTAGCATTTTTTATTCGAATGATATTGCCTGTGGTAACTACTGAGCCACCTTTAACAGTGGTACTTACTCGGCTCTGGTATTTCATGCCTTTGCCATCGGTGCCGTTATCCAGCTGACCAAACATCAACAGATCCTTACCATCGCTGGCCAAAGTTGCTTTTTCGGGCCTGCTGATGGAAATATTGCAATTTAGCTTTCCGGGCTGATCAGCCGTAAGGCGAATAACATTTATATCATTATTAAAACTGCAGAAATATGCTCTTTTATATTTTACACCGTTGAGAGTAAATTCGGTGGTAGCCACCGCCTTATCCAACGATAAAGTTCTTTTGTAAAACGCTGGTTTTACATCTTTATCGCCAGGATACGTATAATCAACCTGCAAATTACCCAGGGTTTGGTATTTCCCCCAGGCTGCACCACCCGAGCCCGGTCCTTTACAAACAAAATCGCGGTTAACGAGTGCCTGGGCTTCATCGTTTTTACCTTCCAGTATCAGTTCTCTGATTTTAGGAAGACTTTTGTAAGCTTCATAGTTGTTGGCATCCTGCTTACCCCCACTCCATAAAGTAATATCGTTCAATACAATCTGCTCTTTCGTTATTCCTCCGTCAGGGGTCATGCCCAGCTTGCCATTACCAAGCGGTAGCGTTTCTTCCCAAATTTTGGCAGGTTTATCATACCAAAGGTTTAGGGGCTTTTGCTGGGCTGTGGCATTTTTACCGATGAAAAGCGAAAAGCAGGCAATAACAGTAAGTTGTTTTAAATACATTAGTTTCATTTGTGTGTTGTTGATCATACAAGCAATCGTCATTTCGAGCGTAGTGTAGCGAAGCCGAGAAATCTATTAAAGATCTCTCCGTTCCAGTCGAGATGACGACCGCTTAAGAGGTTTACTGCTTATTCCAGAACCTGATTTCACTCATATTGCTATAATTACCATCACCAGTGGTTACATGTTTAATCCGGATGCGAATATAACGAATCGGTTTGCCTCCATTATCCAATTCGGATGTAAAAGCATTTTTACCATCGTCTGATCTGGTAATGTCTTTTAATAGTACCCAGCCTTTACTGGTTGCTTCGGCCGGCCATCCGCTGTTACTAGCCGATAAGCTAGTAGTTGCATTGGTTAAATCGGCGGTTCCCCAAACTTCGAAACGGTCGGGATTATTACAGCAATCGCGGCCGGTTTCCTCTATCCGCGATAAATTGGTGTAAACCTTACCCAAATCGAAAGTAATTACATGAGGCATACCACTGTTGCCTGCGCTATGGAAAATATTGGGATAACCTTGTGGCCCAACACTTCCATCCCATAACTTACTAATACTGGTTCCCGATTCGTAAGTCTGCGCATCGCCCGGCAAACGCACTTCGCTAAACAACGACCTGTCGCACAGCACATAAGTAAATATTTTAGGAAAGGTCGAAAAATCTGATACCGTAAATATATCCAGCGAACCTTTACCAGGGATAAAAGCTGATTTGTAAAGGATATCTGTTCCGGCTTTATAATCGGTAAGGGTAATAGCGGTATCTTTTGGCAAAAGTATTTTATCTACGCTGGTACCGGCATTATTGGTATACCGCACAATGGTATTCACATTAATGGTATCGGGTGTATTAAAATTGAGCTGAACCGAACCATTGCTGTTTACCACATAGGGGTTGGTAGCGTTGTAAGGCCTGTTTAACAAACCCGATTGGTAAAGCGGACCAAAAACCCGCACATTTCTGGCCTCAATCGGGATAGACCTGTGCCCTTGCGCATCGTAAGAGTAAACCGTAAAAGTATAGGTATATTCTTTCAGGTTCGAAAGGATTACTTTAACGGTATCGAGCGGATTATGTGTGGTTGAATTCACCACCGCCGAATCGCCGTTGTTGTTCCAGTATACCACGTATTTGGTTACACTTGGGTCGGGACTTGGGTTCCACCAGAGTGCAGTGCGCAAGTTGCCCGGTTTGGTAATGATGTTTGCCACACGACCGGGATAAACCATCTCGCCATCTTTTAAAAATTCTTTAAAAGCAAGATCATCTTTGGTACAGCTGATAATCAGGGTTAACAGCAGCAGCAACAAACCACTTATTTTATATATACTTTTCATATCTGAAAATTTATCTTCTTTTGTTAATCAATAACTATCTCGGATCGCCGTAAAAGGCCATTTCCATGGCATGTGCAAAGGTACCGCTCGACCATGTTGTGCTTACCGATAAGCGGATATAGCGCACTTTAGGGTTGGTTAAGGGGAAATTGAAACTTACACCTGCTTTTACAAAATCGTTATCTGCAGTGGTATGCGCTACCGGAGTGGCACCAGACGGCGGATTAGGATAATTGTAATTGCCCATGTTAATCCAGTCGCCGATAACCGTTCCTTCGGGTGCCGATAAAGGCAATTGCGCATCACGTGGGGCCGCTACATCAGAACCCCATACCGAAAATACCTTTGGATTTCCGTGGCCAAATGCGAATTTATCGCCACCATCAGGTCTTTCCCATAAAATAAAGCGGCTTAATTTAGCGCTTACGCCTAAACCAAAAGTCGCAATGGCAGGCATTGCACCACCTGGTGCAGTGTGCCAGCCATTAGAGTTCCCATCGGTTTTTCCATCCCACAAATAAGGTAAATCCCAGCCATAGGCAATAACCCCATCAGATGGCAGTCTGTACTGGAAGAATTTCCCCCTATCCAAAAGGGTTTCGAAAAATGGTGTAATGGTTTTGTAAGTAGTATCAGAAATGTTCCCAAAGTTATCGGTAACGTAGTAACCAATTTTTTTGGCCACAGGTGCATAGCCCCTAACCGAATAACTGATTACATCTGCTTTGCCATAATGCTGATCGATCACATCAGAACTGTTGTTATCGTTTACCGAAAGCAGAATAACACCGAGATTACTTTTTGCCGGGTTGGTTCCGGTAACTTTAATTCCACCGAAATCTGGCTCAGCATTGATACTGGGTTTAGCCAATAAATAAGGTGGGGTGTCGGGATTAACCTTAACCACAACCGGATCTGATTTAACCTCTGCCCTGCTTACCGCATACAGGGTAACATCGTAACCTTGTTTTTTAGCGAAACCATCAACCATAATCGAATCAGAATAATAGCTCGATTTAGTTTCGCGGGTGGTTACCCCGTTTATTTTATACTGCGCCAATACATACAAAAGATTTTTAGAATTGGGCAAAGAATAGGTAATGTAAGCTCCGCCATTAAAATTATCGACTTTAACGTTGGTTACCACTCCCGGCTTGGTCATATCTGAAGAAGCTGGATCGTTATAGCTTTCCATTTTTTTGCAGGCTGCAAGGCTTGCCAAAACAGCGACAATAAGCGCCAGGTAAATACTATGTTTAATATTTTTCATGTTGTTTAATTTAAACTACCAATAAGGATTTTGAACAAGGTTTGGATTCACTACCAGATCGGAACTTCTGATAGGCCACAGGTAATCTTTCAGGCCAAAAACAGGAATAAACTGGGTAGTTGGCCGGTAATAGTTTACGGCATCAGCATTGTTGATGCTCCAACCCTGTATCGGGCTGCTTAGCACAGCCTGTAATTCTTTCCACCTTCTTAAATCCCATCCGCTCTGGCCTTCAAAACACAGCTCAATTCGTCTTTCCTGGTGGATAATCTGTCTTAAACCTTCTTTGGTATTAAATTTATTCGGACTTTTTGAAAAGTTTGCCCACGAAACCTGTACCCCTTGTAAGCCAGCCCTTTGACGCACTTTATCGATGTAAGTAAACACATCTGCAGTTGGTCCGTTTACTTCGTTTAAAGCTTCGGCATATAAAAGATATAAACCCGCTAAACGGATTAAAGGCATGCGGAATGGCGACGACTGAAAACCATCATCATAAACTGAGGCATAGCTCACCAGTTTTTTAGGCCAGTAACCGGTGATGTTCAGCCTGATATTATCGCTTGGGGCGGCAAAACCACTTCCCCTGGCCGAAACATAGTATAAAGGTGCACTAGGGCTATCCTGAAAGTTACGGCCATTGCCAAACCAGATACCACCATCGAAAGCCATATCGGCATAAAAACGAGTTTCGCGGGCAAAGTGACCTTTAATGGTTTCGTAACCCTGCTGAATGTAATAGCGACTGGCATTATCGCCGGCTTTAATCGTATTCCTGCCAGCATAGTCCCAGGTCTTATCCTCCGTAATCGGAACTCCGTTTACGGTGTAAAAAAGTTCCTGCGTTGCAATCGGAGCAGAAAAAGTAGAGGGATTAGAGAAAATATTTACCGCCGATTTCGCCGTAAGCCTCGGTGTAGAAAAACCCTGGTAGTTAAACTCGGGATTGGAAGCCCAGATAATTTCAGAATTGAGCTCCCATCTTTCGGCAACAGCATTCTGCACATCCAGTTCTCTTTTCAACGAATCGGATAATTTACCAACTGTTGAGGGTGCACTGAAAGTATATAATTTAATGCCCTGTGCTTCGGCAGCAGTGATGGCAATTTTAGCTGCATCGGCAGCTTTTTTCCATTTCTGTGCATCGTAGGCAGCCGGAAAAAGGCTTACCCCGTCTTTATCTTTAAAACCTGCATAATCCGGATTACCGTTAAACAACGGACTTGCAGCCGTGGCCAGCGCATCGGCTTTAACCGAAAGGGCAATTACACTGGTAATGCGGCCCAGCTCTGTAGCCTGACTGCTAATCACTGGTGGTAAATCGGCCGCAGCTTCATCTAAAAGCGATACAATGTAATCAACCGTTTCATCAACAGGCACTCTTTTTACCCGCACTTCGTCGGTTGAGCTGTTAATGGCCAGGTTGGTTTTAATTAAAGGGATTGGCCCGTACATTTTAAATAAAACGTAGTGGTAATAAGCTTTTAAGAATTTGGTTTCTGCAATCCAGCGTTTCTTTTCAGCAGCTCCCAGGTCAATTGGTTTATCGATGTTTTCGAGCATGATATTACAGATCCTGATCGAACGCCAAAGACTATAACTGCCTTCCTGCCCATCCCAGGTATTTAAACCAGGTCTCGCAGCCGTTTGTGTTCCGCGCAACAGGTTAAAGCCTGTGGGGTTAAAACCCTGAAAATTATCGAGTGTATTCGAGTAAATTAACTCTGAAGACGTGGTAAAGCCCGGGTTTGTGGCCATATCATTCATGCGCTGCAAATAGGCATAGCAAGAATACAGGTAGTTCTCGGCCTCGTTCCGGTTCCTGAATGCATAATCTAATGTACCAATGTCATCGGGGGTAACATCGAGGTATTTTTTACAGGATGCAAAAGTGCAAAGCATTAAAAGGATGCAACTGTATTTGAAATATGTTTTTATCGTTTTCATTATAAGGTTACGTTAAGACCAACATTGAACACCTTTTGTATTGGATAGGCAAAACCATTTCCACCCTGCTCGGCATCCCATAATTTGAAAGGGCTCCAGGTAAGCAGGTTTAAGCCATTGAAATAAATGCGGCAGGAGTTTAACTTAATTTTGCTAGAAATGCGCTGCGGAAGCGTATAGCCCAGCTCTACCGATTTAAGGCGTAGCAAACGGCCGTTTCTCATCCACCAGGTACTGGTTTGCGCATTGTTTTCCAAATCGACAGCATTTACAGCCAGCCGCGGGTAAAGCGCATACAGGTTCTGGTTTTCCGGCGACCAGTGGTTATCGGCAAAATCTTTCAGCAATTGCGTATTGCCCAGTATATATTGCTGATTACTTGGCACAAATGGACTTACCTTAGTCGGATCGATAAAGAAAGTCATGCGGTCTTGTCCGGTAAAAAAGGCCGAAAGATCGAAACCTTTGTATGATGAGCTGAAACCAAAACCATATACGATTTCAGGCGATTGTGGGAAACCGATGTAAGCTTTATCGGCCTCATCAATTCTACCATCATTATTTAAATCGCGGTATTTAATATCGCCTGCCCTTGGTGGTTTGCCATTGGGCGAGAAAATCTGCGTTGGCGAATTCTGTACTTCTTTATCATCCACAAACAAACGTTCGGCAATGTAACCAAAGTTGCGGTTAATGGCTTGTCCCGTGGTATAGCGGTAAGCTTCTGCCCATTGTGGCTCTTCGTAATTGAGGTATTTATTTTTGGCAAAAGTTAGGTTAGAACGCACAGCGAAAGAAAAATCGTTCACCCTGAATTTATAATCGAGCGATAAATCCATACCTCTCGAGCGCGCCTCGCCTACGTTTGCACCAATGCCCGATTCCAGTCCTAATGTAGTAGGCAGGTTGGTACGCGGCATATAAATATTGTAGCGGTAGTTGTTGTAAAACTCGGCAATAAGGCTCAGATCTTTAAAAAGTGTTGCCTCCAGCGCTACGTTGGTCTGTCTTGAAGTTTCCCAGGTTACATCTTTATTTTCGTAATTATTAATGAACACACCATTACGGTTAGATGCGCCATTAAATCCAAACTGGGCATAGTTTCCACCACCATTTAGGTTAACATCCGAAATATAGAAAAAGCGTTGCGCACCAATGGCATCGTTACCTACAATACCATAACTAGCCCTTAATTTTAAGCGGTTAATCACATTGGCTAATCCCCCTGTCCAGAATTTTTCGTTAGAAAGCACCCAGCCGGCACCAATGGTTGGGAAAAACCCGAAGCGGTGGTTCTCCGAAAACCTTTCCGATCCGTTATAACCAAAGTTAGATTCGATAAAATAGCGGCTCTTATAGGAATAGGTTAAACGACCGGCCAAACCTAAATTGCGGTAAGGAAGCGAATTTTGCAAAGAGCTTGCATTGCTGTAAACCGATTGCTGGGCTGTACCAATTAAAGTACCGCTAACATTATGGTTACCAAAGGCTTTATCGTAATTTAATGAGGCCTGGGCATATAAAAAGGTATTGATATTGGTGCCTCCCGGATAGTACGACAAATATTCTTGCGCAATATTTGGTGCACCACCCGTTACCGAAGAGTTAAGCCAGTTTAACACGTAAGTATTGCTTTGTTTATCGTAAGAACCAATGTTGTAATAAAATGGCGAGTAGGCACGCTGCGAATCAAAATACGAATAGCGGTTGGTACTGAAGATCGTTTTAAACGAAAGTCCTTCGGTAAAGAAATCTAATTTCTGGTTAAGCTCAAACTGGGCCGACATGCGCGATTCAGAAGAGTTTTTATGTCCACGCAGCATGGCCGCATAAGGGTTATTATCCAAAATACTGTTCTGCCCTGAACCTCCCCTGTTACCAAATAAAATGTGTTGGGCATTTTGGTTGGCAGCATCGGCAGGGTAAAATGCCGGAAAAGAAACCGGACTAGTATGAACGGCAATGTTGTACAAATCGGTAGAAAAACCACCATCAGTTGCCAGCGGACCATTATACTCGCTAAAATTACCTGATAAGCGAACCACCATTTCAGTAGTTTTACTCAAATCGATATTGATGTTGGAGCGAAGCTGATAGTTCCGGAACTTGATGTTGTTATCGTTGTTATTGCGCGAATCTTCTTTCAGCACGCCGTTATCTAAATTGTACGATCCTGCGATATAGTAACGGGCAACACCACCGCCACCGCTAATACCCAAATTTGCACGCTGTGTGCTGGTGCGCTTTTTAAAGAGCATATCCAGCCAGTCAACCGCCGGGTAAACGTATTCGTTATAGCCCGGGCTTTTATTTACCGTGGCCTGCGTATTAATGATTTGGTTTGGCGTAAACATGGGATCCATGCCCCTGCCAATCGATGCTTCGTTAAAAAGCCTCATGTAGGTAATCGGATCGGCCAGTTCTAAATTCTGCACCGATTGAGAAGCCGATTGCTCCAGCCTGAAATTGATTTTAGCCTTCCCTTCTTTACCCGATTTGGTCGCAACCAGAATTACACCGTTTGCACCCCTTGCGCCATATAAAGCAGTGGCACTCGCATCTTTCAATATCGAAAAGCTTTCAATATCATCAACCTGAAGGCGTGCCAGATCTGAACTGGTTAGCTCTACGTTATCAATCAGAATTAACGGATCTCTTTTATACCCGAAAGTAGTTACCCCGCGGATAAAAAACTGCGAATTGTCTTGTCCCGGCTGCCCGCTGCGCTGGTAACCAATTACACCGGCTATCTGTCCGGAAAGGGCATTGGTTAAATTGCTCGATGGAATTTTAAGGTTGCCTACCTTTACGGTGGTAACCGAACCTACCAATGCTTCTTTACGTTGTTTCTGACCAAGGGCGGTAATAACCACCTCTTCCGAGAGCATATTCTCTTCGGCCAGTTTTACGTTAATTACATTGGCAGCACCAACAATTACACGGTGCTCGCGATAGCCCACATAAGAAAAACGCAGTTGCTCGCCCGGAGTTACATCGAGTACATACTTACCATTGTTGTCGGTTTGCGTACCCACATTTACTTTATTAACTACCGCTACGGTAACACCCGGAAGTCCAACCCCCAGCGTATCGGTAACTTTACCTGTAATGGTTTTCTTTCCTGCCTGCGAAAAACCCTTCACAGGCATAAAAACCAGAAAAAACACAAAGATTGAACCCGTCAATAACAATGCGTTTTTTAATTTGCTAGGCACCCGAAAGTACCCGCACAAAAATAATTGCTTCATTTGCCAATTAGCTTTTAATGAGTAAATCAAATAAGATTATAATAGGTAAAAGATGAATGCGATGCACTCCTAACTGCCTGTTGCCATGGGCCACAGTCGATTTTCAGCGATAGCAGGATGATCTGCTTTAGAATAAGTTGTAAATTTCCTCATATATTTTGGTTGGTTTGGTTAGCGGAAACCAGGAGCTAGAAAAAGAATCAGACGACTATTGAATTGTTGTTTATCATGAATAAGCGGTTAAGCCTCTCCATGCTGGAATATAAACCAATTTCTATCCTATCCTATACTATCCTATTATTTCCAGATACAATGATAAACAAAAAAATTAATATTCCAAATGGGTAGGTGAAATTTCGATTTATTAGTTGATTGGTTCATTGGCCATTAGTTCATTAGTCTCACCCATAGCCAATCCGTCATTTCGAGCGAAGCATAGCGCAGCCGAGAACCACGGAGTGCTCAGCGAAGCTAAATCTTTTTAGATTATTTCATTAGTCCCACCCAGAGCCAATCCGTCATTTTGAGCGAAGCATAGCGCAGCCGAGAAATCTTTTTAGTTTATCATCATTAGTCCCACCCATAGCCAATCCGTCATTTCGAGCGAAGCTAAATCTACTTAAAGATCCCTCCGTTTCGCTTTGCTCCATCCGATAGCTATCGGATCGAGATGACGGATCTTTTTATTAAATCTCATCTAGTAGTTAATTGGTTGAAACGTGCATTTTCTTATCTCAGCCCGCGTCTGATAATTGATTATTAAACAATGGTTATTGCGAATTGACAATTGCCAACTGATAATTGAAAACTGTCCACCAACTACGCCAGCATGTAAGAAGAGAAAATAAAAAACACCAAAGCCATTAAGGCAATTAACACCACGTGGTAATAGTGTCTGCTGCGCCAGGGGATAATTTCAATTTTGTTATCGAGTACCAGCCTGTAAGGGTTTTGGTTAGGGTACATTTTTGAAATGGCCAGCATCAGTAAAATGGTGATGATAAAAATAATAGCCAGGGTATGCAGGTAGTGCAAATGGATAGCAAATACCCACTCGCTTAACACATAGCAGGTAATAAAAAAGAGCATCCCGATTTTAGCTGCAATGGGCGGCATCTTTTTGGTAATGAAACCTATGAAAATGATGGTAAAAATGGGCAGGCTGAAAATTGCACTTATTTTTTGCAGGTACTCGTAAAAGCCATTTCTCGAAAAGATGATAAATGGTGCAAAAGCCATAGCGAACAACGACACCGAAATTTGAAACATCCGTCCCGTACGCAACAGGCTTTTATCCGATAGTGCTTTCCCACGTTTCTCCATATAAGGTTTATATAAATTCAGGAGAAACAAAGTGCTCGAACTGTTTAAGCCCGCATTAAAGGTAGTAATAGCTGCACCGAAAAGAACGCAGGCCGATAATCCCATTAAAAGTGGTGGCAATACATCTTTAATCAGCAAGGGAAATACCTGATTGGTATTGGTTAAAACCGGATATAAATGCACAGCAATTAAACCCGGTATATTAATCATTAAAGGACATAATAACTTGGCAAAACAGGTTAAAGCAATCCCTTTTTGACCTTCTTCTAAACTTTTGGCAGCCAGCACCTGCTGAACAATGTATTGCTCCATACCCCAGTAATACAGGTTCACAATCAGCATCCCGGTAAACAAAGTAGAAAAAGGAACGGCATCTTTACTGCTCCCAATGGCATTAAGGTGCTCTTTTTTGGTCGAGAGCACGGTAGAAAGTCCGCCGAAAAAATCGCCCTGACCGAGATAGCGCAAACCGTAGTAGGGCAATGCTACAATTAAGATCAACATACCGGCACTTAAAACCGTATCAGAAATGGTAATCGCTTTAAAACCGCCCAAAATGGTATAAACAGAACCGATCAACCCCATAATCCACACAAAAAACCAGATACTTTCCCAGTAAGAGAGATGGAAACCAGAAAGATCGATCAGGTTGCTGAAAGCCACTGCCCCACCGTACAAAACCGCTGGCAACAGGTTAATGATATAGCTGAACAGGAAAACAACCGAAACCAGTGTTTTAGTCTGCGGATCGTAACGTTTCTCTAAAAAATCTGGAATGGTGCGAATGCCCGTTTTAAAATAGATGGGTATAAAAAATTCCGACACAATGATCATGGCCAGGATAGACGATATGCCCCAGCCAATAACCGACATGTTGTTGATGTAAACCGATTCGTTTTCGCCGATAAACTGGTTGGCGCTGATGTTGCTAAAAAACAGCGAAGCCCCGATAATTATAAAACCATTGCTCCTGTTGGCAAAGAAAAAACCGGTAATGGTAGAGCGCTGGCTATGGCGGGTTTTAAAATAAGAAATGGTTGCGGCCAAAACCGTAAACAAAATGAAACTGATAATTGCTGTCGTTCCCACGCCCTTGCTGCTAAAGTGAGTTCCTTCTGATCAGTTTATTTTCCATCACATGCTTAACCGGGTTTAAGCTCAGCACAAACTCAGCCGCCAAACGCCCCATTTCGGCAAAATCGATCGAAAAGGTGGTAATGCCATCAAAAATGATCTCTTTCACATTATCGTCGTTATGCGAAATGATGCCCAAATCTTTCCCCACTTTTAAGCCCTTAACTTTGGTATCTTTCAGCATTTCCCAAAGCTCGAGGTTGTGGATGGTAAAGTACACCTTATCCGGAGCGATGCTTCCGGCTTCGTAATGGTTTTTGATTACCCCGTTAATGTTAAACTCTTTTATAAAACGCTTAAAGGAAATCAGCACCTCATTGGGTTCTGCTGACGAAGGTTTAAAAAAGAAAACAAATTCAGAAAATTCCTTAATGCGGGGCGCAAGCTGTAAAAAAGCATTATACGATGCATTTTCAAACTCCTGTACAATGTAAGAGTACTCCCCTTTCAGTGCTACATAGCGATCCACAATCAGCAGTTTTTCTTTGGGTAGCTGTTCAAGTACCACTTTCGCCTCATTACTTTCTATCGGCGCAATTACGTACAAGCCATACTGACCTTTGTTGCTGTTGATAATGGATTCGAAAACACTGAAGTTATTGTGGTGGAAATATACATCTACCTGAATGTTTTCGCCCAGGTGATCGCGGAAATTTTGATAAAAGGTTTCCTGAAAAGTATCAAAGGCATAAATCAATAAACATACCTTCAGGTGCTGTTCGGTATCATCAGTAGCTACAAAATAGCCCCGCCGGTTTTTCGACTCTACAATACCCCTGCTAATCAGCTCTTTATAAGCCTTACCAATGGTTTCTTTGGCATAGCCCGTTTCGCGCATCATTTCATTAACCGAAGGCAAAATATCGCCTTTGGCAATGTGTTTATGGTTTAAGCTGTTAATAATCCCCTGCACCAGCTGTTCATGTTTCGAAAAAGCATTAATAATGCTTAAATCCTTGATTTCGTTGAACAGTTTTTCCTTATTCATGCAGCGTTATGTGGTTAGTAATCGTTTTAGTGAAGCTAATTTTGCTCGAAATATAAAAATTTAATGGTGATTATCTATTAAAATTTAATTTCATCACGCCAGATGTTACCATCTGGCATGATTAGATTTTAACTTTTAGTTTGTTACATCGCGAGATCTGTCAGATGGTAACATCTGACAACACACAAAGCCCCGGAGGAAGTTTAGCAAGACGCTAAACTTTATAGTATATTTGAAACGCATGAAAAAGAAAACATTTAAGATTCCGCACAAAGTAATATGGCTGAGTTCTTTTTTTCTGGGTGTACTCACTTCCATTCCCAAAATTGCCGAACACCGCTTTAATATATATGAAGCGCTTGCCGATGCAGCCGTAACCTTTCTTTTTGCCGTATTAATCTGGTATTATAACGTTTTTACCCTCCCTGCTTACACTTCTCGCGATGTAGCCAGCGGTTTTTCGGTAATGCGGCTCATTAAAGGTCTTTTCTTCGGGATACTTTTAATGTTTTTACTGTCCTGCCTGCAACAATATTTGCTCAGTTCCATTCACTTTGGCCCTGTAATGCTGATGTTTGAGGTAAGGGGAATTTTGGTAAACATTACCTTTTACATGTTTTTGAACCTGCTGTACCAGAACTACCAGAACCAGCAGGTAGGTATCGAACTCGAACGTACCAAAGCAGATAACCTGGGTGCCCAATACGAACTCTTAAAACAACAGGTTAATCCGCACTTCCTTTTCAACAGCCTCAATACGCTGAAATACATGGTAGAAAGTAACGATAAACATAGCGTAGAATTTATCCTTAAACTTTCAGATTTTTACCGTTTTACGCTGGAAAGCCGCAAGCACGACCTGATTAAACTGGCCGAAGAACTTGATATTTTAGAAGCTTATCTCTTTTTGTTAAAGGCCCGCTTTGAAGATGGCATTGATCTCTCAATTGATATTGATAAAAATTACCAGCAATCGCTCATTCCGCCTTTTACGCTCCAGCTTTTGATCGAAAACTGCATTAAGCACAATGTGCTCTCACTGTACAAGCCCCTGCACATTAAGTTATATGTGGATGGTGATTTTATTGTGGTAGAGAACAAAATCCAGCCCAAGCGTACCCCCGAGGCCTCTACCGGAATTGGTCTCGAAAACATTAACCAGCGCTACAGTCATTTGCTGAACAAAGAGATTATCATTACCAAAACAGACACCCATTTTAGTATAAAACTTCCCCTTATACATGAAGATTATCATCATTGAAGACGAGCTGAAGGCTGCCAAGTCTTTATCAAACCTGATCAATAAAATACGTCCGAAAGCACAGGTTGTAGCTAACCTGCAAAGTATTGACGATACGGTGCATTATTTCACGGAAAACGAGCAACCCGATCTGATTTTTATGGACATCCAGTTATCGGACGGCCTTTCCTTTGAAATTTTTCAATCGGTAAAAATCAGTTGTCCCGTAATTTTTTGTACCGCTTATGGCGAGTACGCGATGGATGCCATTAAAGCCAATGGTATTGATTATCTGCTTAAACCTTTTTCGCAGGAAGACCTGCAAAAGGCCTTTGAAAAGGTAGATCAGTTTCAGAATTTTTTCCAGCAAAACAAGCTCCCGGATATGGACGAGCTGATTAAACTAATTGGGCCAAACGAAGGGAAAAAGAGCTTTCTGGTGTTCAAACACAATAAATATACAACGGTTCCGACCGAGCAGATTGCTTTTATCTACATCCGCAACGATTCGCCAACCATTATGACCTTGAAAGAGGAAGAATATACCCTGAACCAATCGCTGGATACCATACAGGGGCAACTTTCTGCTCTGCAGTTCTTTAGGCTTAACCGCCAGTATATTGTTAATTTTAGCGCGATCAAGGAAGTAGAGCACTATTTCGACCGTAAACTATTTGTTAAACTGGTTATTCCCTCGCCCGAAAAACTGCTGATTGGGAAAGAAAAAACAACCGCATTTTTAAACTGGCTGGAGAACAGGTAAACTAACCGGAAAATTGTTGTTCGAGAATGTGCCTGATTTCCTCACGCACCTCCTTATGTCCGGCTGTTTCATTTTCAATTACCGGCAGCTGGAGCAACCCTGGCTTGCTGCAAATATCCGACATTACGATCGATAAGGCGGCCATACAGCATAAGGTAACATCGGGGTTTAAAGTTAAACTAATCATCATCTGATAAAAAAAACGGAGGCATATTTAAACATCTGCCTCCGCGGTTAAATTGATTACACTAAATTAATTTCGACAGGGATATTGCCTTTGGTAGCTTTTGAATACGGACAGGTTTGGTGTGCAGTATCGGTTAGCAACCTGGCTTCCTCAGTAGATAAGCCGGGTAGGCTTACATTTAACCTGGCTTGCAAGCTGTATGCGCCATCAGTTACACAAAGATCCACCTCAGCATCAACCGCAAGACCGGCAGGTAAAGCTATTTTGTGCTTTGCAGCGGCCAGTCCGATTGCGCCAATAAAACATGCCGACCAACCCGCAGCAAACAGCTGCTCAGGGTTTGTGCCTTTACCGTTTGAACCTGGCGAAGAAAGGGCAATTTCTAATTTTCCATCAGTACTTTTTGAGTTGCCATCTCTACCACCTGTAGTGTGTGTTTTTCCTGTATATAATACTTTTGTGTTTAAATCCACTGTAGGATTTCCGTTTTGATTATTTTCCATTGTATTGTGTTTTTTAAATTTGTTATTCAAAATTATTGCTTAATCAGCGGGCTAACGACCATAATCGGGTGAGTCAGGCAGATTACCCGCTAAGCCGGACATTTGCCGGGTTGAGTTTTTTATCAGTTTTTATTCTTCTCCATCAGGCAGAAAGCCGTTTTTCTTTTTCCTTGTAATTTCCATCACCATTTCGCATTGCTGAACATTTCGTTCGAAAGGCGGAGTAAGCAGAAATAACATGGAGAGCATTGAAACTAATGTTACCATAAATTTGCTGTGGCTTTTTTTGATTGTATTTTCCATGGCTGTAAAGGTTTAATGATGTAAACTGGCATTGTTGTTTGATTCAAATTGGGTCGCTTTAGTAGCCGCGATAAGCTTACCGGTAGTTTGGTTTTGCAGCAAACCAATAATTTCCCAGTCTTTTTCGTTGTAGCCTTTTGGCAATGAAACCGAAACCGCTCCGCTTCCCTCAGCGCTGATCTTTTCGCTTTGCAACTTCCGTACAATCTGCACATGCGATAAGGTTCTCCCTTCGTTTTCGCCTCTGGCTACTCGGGTACTGGCAGCTTTTTGTACAAGAGCAATTAACAGTTTACTGCCTTTTATTTCGCCCGAAGCCTGATAATGTACCTTAAAGTCCTGATCAGTTTGATGCCACTGGAGTTTCAGCTCCGCGCTTGCTTTGGTACCCAGCTGGGTCGAAATGGCATTGCGAATGCTGGCTTCTTCCGAACCGATAAATTCGTTTGCACCATTAACAATTACCTGTGGGGTATAAATTTGAGGCAACCCTAGCCACTGCCCATACTGCGCCTGCCTTTTCGAATATTCCGGATTCCCGAAAGTGTCTTTCCAGCCTAATCGATCGAAATAATCGACATGGTAGGCCAATACAAACAAATCTTTTCCGGCTGATTCTTTTTCCAGTCTGGCCAAAAGCTCATCGGCAGGCGGACAGCTCGAACAACCCTCAGAAGTAAACAATTCGACCACAGCAAAACCCTTTCCGGGCATTTTAACCGTGCTATCTTTTTCAGGAGTTTTATACATTGCCGCAAAGGCCGTAATGGAAAGCGTAATAACAAGGAAGAAATTAGCCAACCATAAAATTTTCGTTATTTTCATGTTTCTGTGTTTTTTTGTTGCTCAAAACTATCTCAAAAAACCCTCCCGGCAACCTACAAAATAGCCAGACTAGGCATATTAAGGCATGAAATAGTAAGTAAGCAAACTGAACCGGACAGTGGAATTTGGAAATTGTCAAAATCATCCCCCTGCCCCCTTCAAAGGGGGACGAGATTAACTCATTATCCCCCAAAACCGCCATGCCGCGTATCCTCCATCCGTCATGCTGAACTTGTTTCAGCATCTCCCCTGTTACACCATATCCCCCAACATGCTGATCCGATAGATATCGCATTCCTTTCAGCATCTCTCCTATTATTCCTCAATATTTTTTTTACCATATAAGGCATTTAAGAACAAAACAACTTAAATGTCCTTACGTGTCTTAGGTGGTTAATTAATTCATACGTATCGCCAAAATCATCCCCCTGCCCCCTTCAAAGGGGGACAAGATCATCCTTATTCAATAAATTCTAACTTTTTTCGTTTTAATGTTTTGTGATACAAACTCCGAAGGTTGTAACAACAAGAAGCTAAAGCCGTCTAAAACTTTTAACTACCTCAAAATGTTTAACTAAAAAACAAAAGAAAACGACATGGGAATTTTAAAAACAGCAATTATTGGTGCCGCGGTTTACGCAGGCGTAAAATATATCACGAAGAAGGACCCAATTACGGGCCAATCTATAGTAGACGAATTAATGGACAAAGCGCCTCAATGGGCTGATAAGGCAAAAGATTACACACAAGATCTAAAATCGAGGCTTAGCAATGCTGCCGAAGATTTGGCCAGATGAATACCGGTAAAAAGAAAAGAACCTGAACAGGTTTACCTTTTTCTTTGATCGTAAAAAGTAAAAAGTCCCGATTAAAAACCGGGACTTTTTTTGTTCGTAATGATTATTTAACCACCACTTGTCCCGAATATCGGGAGATCAAAACGATGCACACAGATATAATCCGTGTTTATCTGTGTGCATCCGTGGTTAATCGTTTTTAACTTAATGGCATTGTATCACAGCATTAAAAAGCATCAAACCAAAGTTTTGTTGTTAATAAATCGGCACCCTGACTGCTAACAGCATTTTTATAATTCTGTCCGTTAAGCGATTGTTCAGTACCCGGATAAATAAAACGTACCGGAATCTGTCCGTTTAAAACGGTATTAACCGAAGCCGTTAATTGTGGGTAATCTAACCTTCTGCGCTCGGTCCAGGCTTCAAGGCCCTGACCAAATAAGGCAATCCATTTCTGCTCACCGATTGATTTCTTAAAGTTTGCGGCATCATAAACTACAGCGGTCTGACTGATGTAACTATCAACTGCGGTTCCGCTGATATTGTATTGTGCAAACGATGCCCGGATAGCCTGCTTATATAAATCCTCCGCATTTTCGGTCGTGAAACCTCGTGCAGCAGCCTCAGCGCGATCGAAAAGCAATTCGGCATAGCTAAAAATTACAGCCGGCGCTTTGGCATCGAGAAAATAAGTGCCTGGTTTAGATGAATTGGCCAAACCAATGGCACTTGCCTCCGAGTTGGTAGAACCGTTTGGAATACCTACATAGGTTTGTGCCGTAGCATTCTCCGTTTTGCTCGCATACACCGGTAATCTCAGGTCGTTTAGCGCAAAAAGTTTATCTACAATGGTTTTACTTATCCGGTAATCGTTACGGGTTTCGAACGATGCTGCAACCGGATTTTGTTGTGGCGAAACATCATATTTTAATTGTGCATTTTCTGAATTACTGCTGATATAAGCACCACCTTCGGCCTGTATTTCGTCTATTACCTGTTTGGCCTTAGTTGCATCCTTATCTGCAATACGCAAAGCGATGCGGAGACGTAATGAATTGGCAAACTTTTTCCACGATGCAATATTATTGCCGTAAATTACATCACCGGCAATAACTTTTCCCGAAGCAGGATCGAGCGCGGCTTGTGCAGTTTTCAAATCGTTTAAAATACCGTAATATACATCCTTCTGTTTATCGTAAACCGGTGTAACAAATTGTTTTATTTTTCCTGCCTGCGAATACGGAATATCGCCATAAGCATCGGTAAGCAATAAAAATACCCACGAACGCAGTACCAATGCTACACCTTTATAATTGGTGTTACCTTGTGCATCGCCCAGTTCGATGATTTTATTAAAGCCGGCAATACTTTGGGCATAACCGGTAGACCACAGTGAAGTAAAGCTACTGTTCGAAAAGATAAAACGATCTTCTTCAGTGTATTGCACTTTAGCCCAGTGCTGTGCAAAAAGCAGGCTCGAATTCATGTTATTGGCTACGCCCCAATAGGTATCGACAGTGGTTTTGGTCGTTCCAGTAAGTAAATAATCGGGTTGCGCAACTTCAGGAGCATTGGGATTGATGTTTACCTCATCGAGCTCTTTTTTGCAAGATGAAAAGGCAAGGGCCAAAATGGCGAATATATAGAGTTTCTTATTTTTCATGATGGGAATACTTAAAATTTAACATTCAGGTTAATGCCGTAACTGCGGGTACTGGGGTTCGAAAGACTTTCAAGCCCCTGACCGTTACCAGTATTAAAAGCCACTTCCGGGTCAATATCAACCGTATTGCGGTGAATAATCCACAGGTTACGGCCAACAAGCGATACCGAAACACCTTGCAGGCTAAGCGGGCGCAACCATTTGGCTGGCAGGTTATAACTTAGTTTTACTTCGCGGAGTTTAACATAAGAAGCACTGAAAATATTGGCTTCATCAATATTCCTGAACGATTTGTAATACTGTTGGGCCGGTAATATTTTCTCGTTGCGTTTGCCATCGGCAGTTACCCCGTCAAAAATAACCCCATCGTCGTAAACAGTTTCACCAGCCGGAGCTGCTCCGTTTAACCGTACAGTTCCTTTGGTTTTATCGTTACCCGGATAATAGTAAGCAATACCGCCATACTCTGCGGCTCTACCCGGTAATGTTGAGGCTAAAACGCCGGTATAAGTACCGGTAGCATAGGTACCGTTGTAAATAGAACCACCAATGCTGGCATCAACCAACACGCCTAAACTAATGCCTTTATAGCTAAAGGTATTATACACACCACCAATCCAATCCGGGGTATATTTACCCAATACCTGCTTGGTTGGGTTAGTTGCCGGAGCGCCGGTTGCATTTACAATAATATTGCCGTTACCATCTCTTAAAAATGCGGTACCAAATAACGATCCGTAAGGTTGACCCACCGTTGCAATTACCTGTGCCGAGTTAGATGCAACAACATAATTGGTTAATAATTTTTCGGCATCCAGCTCAATTACCCGACTCCTGTTTGCGGCAAAGTTTAAATCAATATCCCAGGTAAAAGCCTTTTTAATTGGCGTAATACCCAACTGCGCCTCTATACCTTTATTGTTGATTTTTCCGGCATTTAACAATTTCGAACTAAAACCGGTACTTTGGCTTACATCGGCCGCTAAAATCTGGTTATAACTGTTGGTATTGTAAGCACTTAAATCGAAACGCAATCTTTTGTTGAAGAATACGGCCTCAACACCCAACTCAGTTGAGGTGGTGGTTTCGGGTTTCAGGTTAGGATTAAGATCGATAGATCCTGTATTCAGCTGTGGATTTCCATAAAACGGAGCGCTAAAAACATAGGTATTAATCAAACGGTAAGGATCTGCATCTTTACCTACTTTAGACCAGCCACCACGTATTTTTAAATAATTAAGGGCTTCGCTTTTAATATCAAAAGCTTCGGTAGCCACAAAACTTCCGTTAAACGATGGGTAAAAATACGACCTGTTTTGAGCAGGCAAGGTAGACGACCAATCGTTACGGGCAGTAATGTTGGCAAACAGGTAATTTCTGAAACCGAGTTGTCCGGAAGCATATACACTATAAGATTTTAAACGCGACAGGTTATTTGATGATACCAAAGGATCGCGTGAGTTTTTAAGTGTATAAAGTCCGGCAATGGCCAGTTTAGGTGCACTTTGGTCGTTTTGTTCGATATACTGCCTGCGGATATTTCCCCCACCCAGTAACTCCAGGCTAAAATCATCGTTTAGCTGTTTGTTAAAGTTTAAGGTTGCATCGGTATTGTTTTCGTTTACTGTAAAAGCACTTTCGGTATACGATCCAAAAGGTGTTCCATTGGTACCATAAGCAATCCGTACTTTACGTCTGTCGTTGTAATAATCCGTTCCTAACCTGAAATTTAGATCAAGACCATCTATGATTTTATAATTCAACGCTAAACTCCCGATGATGCGGTTCCTGTTTTGCGATACCGTATTTTCGTAAGCTACCCAGTATGGATTGCTGTAATAGCTGTTATTCCAGTTAAACGTTTTTCCATTCTCATCCAAATAATTTTTCAACTGGTTAATATCAACCTGACGGCCAAACCAGGTAAACTGCAACATGGTACTCGTAGAGCGCGAACCACCTGTACCCGGTAAGTTATCCGAATTAAGTTTACTGTAATTGGCATTAGCCGTTAAGGTTAATTTCGGGGTTATTTTAAGGCTGGTATTCAGTACAAACGAATTTTTCCCCTGTCCCGAATTAGGCACAATACCTACCTGCTTTAAATTGTTGTAAGAGATTCTGTAATCGTATTTTTCGCCCGCATCTGCAATCGATACACCGTTATTTAAGGAATAACCGGTTTGGAAAAAATCGCGCACATTATCCGGGTGCGCTTCAAAAGGAACAGCTACACCCTTAGAGAAAAACTGCGGAATTAACCTGCCATCCAGTTTCGGTCCCCAGCTCTCATCAACCCCGTCATTTAAACCTTTACCAGCACCATCTACATAGCTGAATTTACCTTCGGAGCCCTGCCCAAAAGCATTTTGATATACCGGAAGGGTAAGCAGGCTTTCTAAAACCGCGTTCGAATTAACAACAATTCCCAATCCTTTTTTTGATTTACCGGTTTTGGTTTTGATGATGATTACACCAGCTGCAGCCCGCGATCCGTACAATGCGGCCGCATTTGGACCTTTAAGCACACTCATCGATTCAATATCTTCAGGATTGATATCCGAAATGGTATTGGCATAATCCCTGGCACCGGCCGAGTTTAACTGCGAGTTATCAACCGGAATTCCATCTACCACAAACAGTGGCTGGTTGTTACCGGCAATGGAAGTTTCACCCCTGATGACCACGCGCGACGACCCCATACTTCCCTGGCTATTGGTTACCCTTACACCGGCAATTTTACCAGCAAGGGCATTAACCAGGTTCGATTCTTTCGCTTCGGCCAAATCTTGCCCCTTTAATTCCTGAACAGCATAACCCAGCGATTTCTTTTGTCGCGATATACCCAAAGCGGTAACCACAACTTCATCAAGCGATTGATCGCTCGATTGGAGCACCACAGCTATCGGGCTGCCCTTAATAACCTGAATTTCCTGGGTTTTAAAGCCAATATAAGAAAATACGAGCGTAGATTTTTCGGGTGCACTAATACTAAAAGCCCCTTTACCATCGGTAGTGGTGGCTTGTTTGGTTTCTTTGATCAAAACAGAAACACCTGGCAGAGTTTCGCCCTCGGCCGATTTTACTGTACCCGTAACAGGCACATTTTGCGCAAGTAGCTGCTGCGCCGTAAAGAGCAGCAAAATAAACGCTATTGATTTAATTTTTTTGTACATCTTGTGTTGTAATAATTAGTTAATGGAGACAATAATTTGGGCAATACCTTTCCACCACGGCTATAAACCGTGTTTTTTGCTTAAAAAATGAAAGGATTGGTTAGCTTAAAAGCCCGTTAAAATGAATGCATCTTAACAGGGCATACGCATTCGGAAATACCTTGTTTGGTTTAAATAAATAGATTTTAGTACGTCTGTTTTTTTCATCTGGAAATGATCATTAGTAAATAAGTTACTTTCAAAAAAGCCCGGTTACAAAAAAAGCACCTCAACCAAAAGTCAGAAGTGCTCCATATTAATAAGGATAACGCAAACTGCTGACTTAACTACCCCAGATTCATCCGGGATGGAATTAGCACCATTTCTAAAACTTAGATGGTTGCTAAGGCTTCACAGGGCCATTCCCTCCGCCTTTCTTGATAAGCATTTTTAAATAACTGCGGCAAAGGTATAATTAAATCCAGTAATTCTATAGTTTTTATATATTTTTTTATCTGAAAATTTTTTCTTGCCAATTACGAGCCGTATATTTGTCGACTAATTTAGTCGATTAAAACACATCCCAATGAATCTGAAATCAATTTTCACAGCCATTTTGGCCATATCAACTACCATATCCTTTGCACAAGATCAAACCGTATTGGCCAATCATACAGGGTTAAAAGCCCAAAAAGAAAAGCCTAATGCCTTTGTAGCACTCGGTAGCTGGCGCGGAGTTGCCAAAGTAAAAGAAGGACTGGAAATCCCTTTCAACTTTGAAATCAACGAAAAAAGTGGTCAGCAGAAATTATATTTCCGCAATGCCGAAGAAAGTTTTGAAGGTGGTTTAGTTAAACAAACTGCCGATTCGCTTTTTGTAAAACTCGATCAGTTTGATAACGAACTGGCATTTGCCATAACTGGCGATCAGCTTACCGGCACATTAAGGAAACAAGGCCAAACCGGTAAACCTTTGGCTATTGTAGCCGAGCGTAAAAACTACCGTTTCGAAACAGATGGTAAACCTGCCACAGCCAATTACTCAGGAAGCTACGATGTGGTTTTCAAATCGCCAAATGGCAAGGACGAAAAAACAGTAGGTTTATTTAAGCAAACAGGCAACAAGCTTACCGGTACTTTTTTACGCGTAACCGGCGATTCGCGCTACCTGGAAGGCGTTGTAGAAGGTAACGAATTTCAGCTATCGAGCTTTATTGGCTCCTCTCCTGCTTACTACAAAGGTACTTTCCAGCCCGATGGCACTTTAAGCGGCGAAATTTTAGGTGCAAGAGGAAGCCAGCCTTTTACAGGTGTTAAGAATGTTAACGCTGCCCTGCCCGATGCCTACAAACTCACTTACCTGAAACCGGGTTATAAAACCCTCGATTTTAGTTTTGCAGATGTTAATGGAAAAAAGATCTCGTTAAAAGATGAGAAGTACAAAAACAAGGTCGTGGTTTTAACCATCACTGGCAGCTGGTGCCCCAATTGTGTAGATGAAGCTACCTTTATTGCGCCCTGGTATAAAGAAAACAAGAAACGTGGTGTAGAAGTTATTGCCTTACACTACGAACGTTCTACTGAGCCAGACTATGCTAAAAAAGTAATGAGCCGTTTCCGCGAGCGCTTTGGTATTGAATACGATCAGGTTATTGCCGGTACAGCCGATAAACAGGTGGTAGCCGAATCCTTACCTGCATTAGATTCGTTTTTATCTTTCCCTACTACCATTATTATCGATAAACAGGGAAATGTTGCCCAAATACACACCGGCTTTAATGGTCCGGCTACAGGCAAATTTTACGACGAATTTAAAAAAGAGTTTAATACCGAGATTGATGCCTTACTAAAAAAGTAAGCGCAGCCTAAAACTTTGTACCCGGGATAATTAAAAATTATTAGGCCGTAGCCACCATCTTTTTGTAATCGCGTGGGGTTACGCCTTTAGCTTCTTTAAAAAACCGGTTAAAATTAGACAGGCTGTTAAAACCACATTCGTAAGCCAGGTTACCGATTTGCCTTTCGCCATCGGTAATCAGCTTGCAGGCATGACCAATGCGCACTTCATTTACAAACTCAACAAAGGTTTTTTGGGTGCGGCTTTTAAAATAACGGCAAAAAGCCTGTTTGTTCATGTTAATCAACGCAGCTACATCGTCCAGTTGCATATCGGCAGCAAAGTTTTCGAACACATATTTAAATACCTTATCCATCCTGTCGTTATCTTTTAGCTGGTAGGTATTGGTATAACCCTGACTGGCCAGTAAATCGTACTCTTTGGTATGGCTCAATACCTCGAGTATTTTAAACAGCAAAATCATTTTTGGAAAATCCTCTTCCTCTTTAACCAGCTGCACCAGGAGTTTCTTTAACTGCGATTTGGTTTCACCATAAAACTTCATTCCCCTGCCGGCTATCTGCAACACTGCTTTCATTTTCTGCATATCGCCCAGCTGTACCAACAATTCGATCAGCTTATCCGGATTAAAAAATACCGAAATAGAACGCGCGTGTTTCTGGTTTACCTTATCGTCAAAATAGGCTTCGCGGTTGTACCAAACATGCGGGATATTGGAGCCAAGAAAGATCAGCTCACCTTTTTCGAAATTTTCTATACTGTCGCCAATAATGCGCTTCCCTTCACTTTCAACCATGTAGGTAATCTGACATTCGACATGAAAATGAAAAGCTGTAGAAAAGTAAGGCTGGTCTATTACCTTCGTTTTAAAGATTTCATTATCCAAACCTTCCAGTATTTTAGCAAAAACCGGTTTCATAGGGGCATTTTATAGGGTTTATATTTGGTTAGGTCAGTATAACGCAAATACTGCTTAATCATGCAGATCCTATTTGGAGATAACAACCTTTAGCCAAATATACGCTACATTATCAAAATAAAGCAAACAAACTATAATACTTGCTAAAATAACATCAAAAATAGCAAACGGAGCTTTAGAATTTAGCCTTTCTTCGGCCTAACTTTGAGTAATTTCCCATACTAACCAAATCAATAAAACCAATCCCTAACCGGAGCAGGTTAAAAATTAACGATATAAAATGAACCAAAATTTACACCAAAAAGTGATCCTGTTAACAGGCGGCGCCGATGGTATTGGCTGGGAATGTGCCAAAGCCTACAGTAATGCAGGTGCAATTGTTTGTATAGCAGATAAAAATCCCATTGCTGAGCAAAAATTAAGTGAACTGGCTCAGCCTAATACTTTTATCCAATGCGATGTAAGCCAGGAAACAGAAGTACAGGCTGCTATAGAACTGGTAATTAACAAATACAACCGTTTAGATGCGATCCACAACAATGCAGCTATTGCCAGTCCGTCAAAGCCTCTACATCAAACCAGCGATAGTGAATGGGATTTGTTGATGAACATTAACCTGAAAAGTATTTTATTTACCACCCGCCATGGCTTACCACATTTAAAAACAACCAAAGGAAGCATCCTGAGTACCAGTTCGCTGGTGGGCAGCATTGGTCAGGAAAACCATGCCGCTTACGTAGCCACCAAAGGTGCTGTAAATGCCTTAACCAAAGCCATGGCTTTAGATTATGCTCCCCTTCAGGTGCGGGTAAACGCGGTTTCACCTGCGGCCATTAATACCCCCACACTACAAGCCTGGAGCAACGAGCAGCCCAATAAAACAGATTTAGAACAATACCTCAACAAACTGCAGCCTTTAGGCAACATGCCCAATGGGGATGTAATTGCCGATGCCTGTGTATTTCTGCTCAGCGATGCCGCGCGATTTATAACCGGTACCATTTTACCTGTAAGCGGTGGCGCAGAATTAGGTTACAGAACCATTATTTAATAATATGATCCATAAAATTAATATACTCGACAAAAGATTTGAACTGGCTACAGGTGCTGGTAGCGATGCAATACATAAAGATCCGCAATACTCTTACGCTGTAGCCCAACTGGGCGATGAAAGCGGCCTTACCGGTAATGGCCTGGCCTTTACTTTAGGCGAGGGTAACGACCTGGTTTGTAAAGCAGCTGCTTTTTACGCCGATAAAATAAAAGGTAATGATATTGAGGAACTGATGGCAGGTTTTGGCGATACCTTTAAAACCCTCTCAAACGAGCAGCAATTTAGATGGTTAGGTCCCCATAAAGGTGTGGTACATTTGGGTTTGGCCGCTGTTACCAACGCCTGTTATGATTTGTGGGCCAAAAAACGTGGTGTACCGCTTTGGAAATTATTGATTGATTTAACACCTGAACAAATTGTAAACACACTCGATCTATCCTACCTGGAAGATGTGCTCACCAAAGAAGAAGCCATTGAACTTTTGCATGCTCAGGTCGATTCAAAGAAAAACCGTGAGGGCATTTTAGCAACGGGTTATGCCGGTTACGATACCTCAGTTGGCTGGTTTAATTACGACGACGAAAAGGTACGCGAAAACTGTAAGAAAGCTATCGACAGTGGTTTTACCGCCATGAAATTAAAGGTAGGCTCTGCCGATCCGCAAAGAGACATCCGCCGCGCCAATATTGTGCGCGAAGTAGCAGGCGAAAACTCGAAAGTAATGCTCGATGCCAACCAGCAATGGACTTTACCACAGGCCATTTCCATTTGTAACGAGCTCAAAAACATGAATCCGTATTGGGTAGAAGAACCAACCCATCCTGATGATGTTTTAGCCCACCAAACCCTGGCCAAAGCCATCAACCCCATAAAACTGGCATTGGGCGAACATGTACCTAACCGCATCATCTTTAAAAACTACCTGCAAACGGGTTGTACAGGTTTTGCTCAGGTAGATGCTGTACGCGTAGGTGGCGTAAGCGAATTCATTACTATCAGTTTAATGGCTAAAAAATTCGGTGTTCCGGTAGTACCGCATGTGGGCGACATGGGACAGCTTCACCAACACCTGGTACTGTTTAACCACATTGGAATGGGTCACGAAGCCTTATTTTTAGAACATATTCCACACCTGAAAGCACATTTCGTTAATCCGATTAAAATTGAAAACGGGGTGTATGTTACCCCTCAGGAAGCCGGATCAAGTTGCGATTTAAAATAAACAGCCCATGATTAGTACCATAGATATTGTTATTACCATTGCCTATATCCTGTTCATTGTAACCATAGGTTTATGGAGCGGACGTAGTAAAAAGGAAAAAACAGAAAGTTCATCCAACGATTACTTTTTGGCTGGCAAAACCTTAAAATGGCCCATGATTGGCCTTGCCTTATTTGCTACCAACATTTCTTGCTTGCATTTGGTTAGCCTGGCCCAAAGCGGTTTCGATAGTGGTTTGCTTAACGGTAATTTCGAATGGATGGCTGCCTTTACACTCATATTACTGGCATTGTTCTTTATTCCTTTCTACATCCGGTCGGGCGTAACTACCCTGCCCGATTTTTTAGAAAGGCGCTACAATAAAGCCTGCCGCGATTGGCTTGCTTTTGTTTCCATTATTTCGGCCATTATTATTCACATTGCCTTTTCCTTTCTGGCAGGAGGTATTGTACTCGAAACACTTTTCGGCATCAATATGTACACCAGTATAGTGGTTATTGCTGCACTTACGGGGCTGTACACCATTATTGGCGGCCTGCGTGCCGTGGTGGTTACTGAGTCAATCCAAAGTGTGGTATTAATTGCGGGGGCACTTATCATTACCTGGTTCGCCTGGAACAAGGTTGGCAGCTGGGACCATTTAACCACGGTTTTACAAAGCAATCAGGCTGCCGATAAATTAAGTATGATCAGGCCGGTTGGCGATAAAAGTGGCCTGTCATGGGTGGCTGTATTTTTAGGCTATCCCATTCTGGGCATCTGGTACTGGTGTGCCGATCAAACCATTGTACAGCGGGCTTTAGGTGCAAAAGACGAAAACCACGCCAAAGCCGGAGCACTTTTTTGTGGTTTCATTAAAATTTTACCCGTTTTTATTTTCGTGTTGCCCGGCTTGTTTGCCTACGTACTGTACAAAAGCAATGCAATGGATTTAAGCAGCTTACAACAAACTGGTGCAAACGGTGCAGAAACCTTAAACACCAAAGGCATTTATACCTTAATGATTACCCAGCTATTACCCAAAGGTTTGGTGGGTATTTTGGTAGCAGCCTTGTTATCGGGTTTAATGAGCCAGATTGCCGGAGCATTAAATTCGATTGCCACGCTAAGCAGTTTCGATCTGTATAAAAGATATCAACCCAATGCGAGTGATGTCAAACTGGTAACCGTGGGCCGCTTATCGGCCGCAATTGCTTTACTTGTTTCCTTAGCGTTATTGCCATTGCTTAACCAATACACCAGTTTATTCGAAGGCATTAACGACGTAATTGCACACATTGCCCCTCCCATTACCTGTGTATTTTTACTGGGTGTTTTCTGGAAAAAAGCATCAGCCAAATCGGCCCAATACACTTTATGGCTGGGTTCGTTACTCGGAGTTGCTGTTTTTGCGGTAAACAAGTTCAATCCGGAAACCATTATCGGTCAGATTCCCTTTATGATGATGGCTTTTTACCTGTTTTGCGCCTGCGTAGTTATGCAGGTAGCATTCTCGTACATCTACCCGGTTCAACATACAGCCGAAAGCAATAAACTCTACTGGAAATCGCTTTGGGAACCTTTACAGGTAAAAGGCTGGAGCGGTATTGGCAATTATAAAACCTTATCTGCTTTATTGCTGGGCATTATGGCCGTATTATACTGGGCTTTCAGATAGTTAAAACCTAAATTGAATCAATAACACAAAACCAAATAAACCACATGAAACACACAAAATTTATTTATCTCCTGCTGTTTGGCCTGCTGAGCAACCTGGCCTATGCACAAACTAAAACAAACCCGGCCGTAATGAAAGATTTTATGGATAAACGTTTCGGCATGTTTATCCACTGGGGGCCGGTAAGTTTGCGTGGCACCGAAATCGGCTGGTCGAGAGACAAACAGGTGGAGAAAACCGATTACGATAATCTGTACAAAGAGTTCGATCCTGCCCTGTTTAATGCCGATGATATTGTAAAAACGGCAAAAGATGCTGGCATGAAATACCTCACCATTACTGCCCGCCACCACGATGGTTTTTGTTTATGGCCATCTAAATTTACAGAATACGACATTGCCCACACCCCCTATAAAAAAGATATTGTGGGCGCTTTAAACGAAGCCTGTAAAAAACAGGGTATCAAATTTTGTATTTACTATTCGGTACTCGATTGGTACCATCCCGATTACCCGATTCATTCTTCTGCCAGCCAAACAATCGACCCTAAAGCCGATATGACCAAATACGTCAGCTACATGAAAAACCAGCTGAAAGAACTGATTACCAATTACGATCCATACATGCTTTGGTTTGATGGACAATGGGAGAAACCATGGACAGATGAAATGGGTAAAGATTTGTACAGCTACCTGAAAAAATTAAAACCTGATGTGATTATCAATAACCGCTTAGGTAAAGAATTTGCAGCTATGGAAAACAAAAAAATCGACCATTCGAAAATGGTGGGCGATTACGATACCCCTGAGCAAACTGTTGGCCATTTAAATATGGATACCCCCTGGGAAAGCTGCTTTACCATCTGCAACCAGTGGGCATGGAAACCAAACGATAAAATGAAATCGCTGAAAGATTGTTTAACCATCCTTTCAAAAACGGCTGGCGGTAACGGAAACTTATTGCTAAACGTAGGCCCTATGCCCGATGGCCGCATTGAAGCCAGGCAAATTACCCGGCTCAAAGAAATTGGCCAATGGCTAAAAACCAATAGCGAGGCAGTTTACGGCACTTTAGGCGGCCCCTACCAACCTACCGATGCTTATGCAACAACCAGAAAAGGAAACAAACTTTTCGTGCATGTACTTAAAACCGATGCCGATGCCATCAGCTTAAAGAATATCCCAGGGCGAAAAGCAGTAAAAGCCGGTATTTTGGGCGGCGAAAAAGTTTCGGTTGAACAAGGCGCAGCAGATTTTAAATTTAGCCTGCCTAAAAACCAATCTGGCGCTTTACAATATGTTATTGCAATCGAAATGGATGGAGATATCGAAAAAACAGCAGTGATTAATTAATATAAACGGCTATGAAAAATTTCAGAGAAGGATTTTTGATCATTTCAACAGGCTTAATGCTTTTAACCGCCTGCAATCAGTCGAAAACAGCGGAAACAATTGCAACGGCAGAAACACCTAAAAACATCAGGCGTTTTGGTTCGGTAACAGGTTTAAAACCCGAAAAAATAGGCTACTATAAAAAGCTACATGCTGCTATTTGGCCAGGTGTTAAACAAAAAATCGCCGACTGCAACATCCGCAACTATTCCATTTACTTAAAGGAAATTGACAAAAAGTATTACTTGTTTAGTTATTTCGAATATACCGGTAAAGATTTCGATGCCGATATGAAAAAGATGGCTGCAGATACCACTACACAGCGCTGGTGGAAAGAAACTGCACCTACTCAAATTCCACTACCCGATGCAGCTGCCAAAAATGAAACCTGGAGCAGTATGGAAGAGGTTTTTCACCAGAATTAAACCAAACAATAAACCATAATGAATGTAAACCGGAGCCTGGAGTAAATCCAGCTCCGGTTTTTTATCGGTTTAAGCTGTACGGCTTAGCAATGCCGCGTAAGCTAAAATAACAATACATACAAACGAAATAATAGTCCTGATGCGGTGAAACATGTTCCAGGCAGGCTCGAATTTACTTCGCAGCGCACTTAATTCGTTAGCATCCATTTTAGCTAAACTGGCACCATCCAAAAGGTTATTTAAGGGGACATTCCCCACCATAGTGACCAGAAAAACCCCACCGGCATACAACAGCGTAGCCGCCAGTAGCAAATAAAAAAACAAATTCAGCTCCTTATCATAAAAAAGCCAGGTGCAAACGGGCAGCAATACTAAAGTACCCATAAAGCTGATAAAAAATAATGGGTTTAAAATTGCCCGGTTAATGGATTGCATAGCCTGTAAAAAAGAAAGATCAGATAAACGGGCAAGCCCGGGTAAAACCGAGCAGGAATAGGCATAAAAAAGGCCGCCAATAAGCGCTGTAGAAACAGTACTGAGTAGAAGTACCAGGTTTTTCAAAGTCATAAGGATGTTTTTAAATGATAGATAGCTTGTAGCCATTCGAATTTAAACATTTATGGCTAAAATACCGCTTCGGTTCGGGTAGTAATGTTAAACGAAGAAAGCCTGAGGGATAAAAACCTGCCCATACCATATCTAATTAAGGGCGTTAATTTAGATATGGAAGAGCGTTAATCAGATGAAGACAGGTATAGGTAGATGTATTAAAACTGAACGGGAAGATATGCTGCTTATAAGTAAATTACTTTATTTATTTCAATACATGCCCGAAGATCATATTCGTAAAGCATTTTACAAATCAGCTTACACAGAACCGCCCTTTTTCCTGATGAACAGGTATAATTACGGGTTAAACTCTTGCTTGATCACCACAATATCTGTAGCCCGGCAATCTACATTTCCCTTTTCCAGATTAAACTTAACCTTTGTGCCTACTATCAGTAAAGGTTTAAATAACCCTTTCAGCTGCTGATTATCTGCATAAATCATTTCTTTGCAACCTTCAGCAACGATAAACCCAAACCCACGGATCGGATTATACCACTTAACAACTCCAGTATAAATCATAAGACATGTTTTACAATAAGTTAGTCAACTTTAACAAAAACCGAAAGAAAACGATATGGATAGTTAGTTTTCCGTGATAAAAAGGGCTAATTACCGTATGTAGATTTGGGAAGACGGAGAGAAACAGTCTAAAAACAGCGCATACCCCGGTAAATCGCACTGGCCACAGCTTTCGATAATAAGCAGCTGGCTATACATCAGGCATAAAAGCAAAAAAGTACCGGAACAAATATGCTCCGGTACAAATCGAGACGGGTATTGATTTAAAAATAATACTATTGGCAGCTTGGTAAAGTAGTAGACCAATCGGTACTCTCCATATTGGTTAAAATAGCCGTATGTCCCTTCCCGGTAGCATCGGCAGCAGTAGTACCACTGGCTTCGTTAAATTTCCAGTAGGCTTCCAAACCTGTGCTATTGGTAGCCACGGTACATTTATTGTTTTGAATCTGTGTTTGCGTTAACGCCGTTTTCCAAACCCTTAGTTCATCAAACAGACCGTTAAATCCGCGGTTGGCATCGTAACTTCTCGAAATCTGAAAAGTTCCGCTTGCCGAGATGGTGCCCGTAGCCGATAAACTGGCATCGAGTACACCATTGATATAGATTTTCATCGTTGCCCCATCGTAAGTAGCGGCCACATGGGTACCAGGTATTGGCGCTCAACGCAGTTACCGAATTGAGTTTTTTAGGTGTTGTTCCTCCGGTGTTTAATACAAACTGAAGTTTATTATTGGCTAAAGAAGCATCGCCAAGGCGCAGTAGCGCTACATTTGCATCGCTTACTTCTATCCCCATAATGGTAGAAATGTATGGCGAAGCACTTTTGAAGGCATTGGGTCTGATCCAACCCTCAAAGGTTAAACCTGTTCCGGCCAGGTTAAAACTGTTTGAATTTAAATACTCGTTGGTACCATCAAACAACAGCGAAGTATTACCGTTAGCAGGCGGTGTGGTGCCGGTGCCATCAATACAATTGGGTTTTACTGCCGTTGCCGAGCTATACAACGAATTGGAAATAGACGAAAGTTTGGTTTGTGAGTTATTGGCTACATTGTACACCATAGCACTGGCCAAACCGTTATTTTTAACGTAATTGGCTACCGCTGTCTGGTCGCCGTTGCCCAAATCGGTTCCTAAGCCCAGTTTAGCTTTGGGTACACCTGCGTTAATATAAGGCTGTAACCTGCCGGCATAATTGGTAGAAAAATAGGTTTGTTCAAAAACATAATCGAGTATATCGCCTAGTTTTTGTCCGTTATAAGTGCTGTTAAAATAATTCGCCTGGTTAAAGGCGGCCATGGTAATGAGTTTTGTACTGCCCAATCTGGCCCTCAAAGCCGCAGCGGCAAGCACCAAAGAGCCATCATTTGCTGTACAGGTCGAATATTCGTCGTCAATATCGATACCGTCCAAACCATACTGCTGCACAGCATTGGCACATTGAACGGCAAAGGCATCGGCCTGGGCGTAGGTAGTAAAACAGCCCCAGCCGGCATTTTGATGATTGCCCAATACATCGAGCAGTACATTTATGCCCAGCGATTGCAGGTAGGCTACTTTACCCGAATTAAGCACATCCTGCACTTGTGGATTAAAGCTTAATGTAGGTACCCCGTTAACCGAATTGATATTCGCTGCAAAAATTACAGAGATTCCGAATAATTGTTTGGCTGGTGTACCATAAGTGTAACAACCCGGATTTACAAAGTTGTTGCTGTTTACCTCCACATAAGCGGTAACAAATGGCCCTGCATTTAAGGCAGATGGATTGGTAAGTGCTTTTAGATCTTTTTTAGTGCTAAAAGTGCTGGTTTCTTCATTTTGGGTGTTTCCTTTTTTACAGGCGTAAAAAATAGTGAAAACGGCTAGAAGCGCCACTCCCATGGTCATTAATTTTCTCATAATTTTTGATGTTTTTGGTTAGAAATTGTTTTTATTGGTTATAAAAAGAAAAGGCAGATAGGGTTTTAAATCCTACCTGCCTGCTCCTTAAAAATTGGCTTTATTAACATCCCACCATAATCTGGTTCCTCCGTTATCTGGTCCGCCAAGTAAAGTAACTGCTTTGCGTACCTCATCTTTGTTACCATTGCCATACTCTGCTGTTGGATAAGGCAACCTGCGGATTTGTGTTTGTGTATTGATTGTTCCACCGCTGTAGTTATTGGCTACAGTAAATAATTTAGGATAGCCTGTTCTGCGGAAATCGGCCCATGCCTCTGCCCCGTCAGGAAAAATAGCAATCCATTTTTGTGTAATAATGCGTTCCAATTTAACTTCGTTCGATGCTGTTCCATCCCATTTAACAGTAATGGTACTTACAGCTGCCGCATTATTGGCTGGGTTTTTCGGATCTACATATGCTGTTGGTTTGCTAACTGCATCGGCCAGGTAGCTGCCTGTAGCAACATTCCATTGTTGCATAGAAGTAGTGATACCTGTTTCATAATTGGTTTGTGCATCACCAGCTCCTGTCCAGCCGCGTAAAGCTGCTTCCGCTTTTAAAAACCATACTTCGGCAGCTGTCATTAAAATTTGCGGCGCTTTCTGGCCAATTGGTGCCTTTGCATTGTCAGGCGTAGTGGCATTTAAGCTCGAATAGGTTTTATAACCGGCTTTACCTAAACCATTAAAAGAAGTATTGGCTCCCGAACGGATACCAATGTACTGACCGGCAAACAAAGGATCGGTTGCAGGTGTACAATAGATCGGTAAGCGCGGATCTGAATAACCTACCAGGTACGATTGTAAAGCTGCCCCCATGGCGTTATCGCCTTCGTAGTTTACGGTTACATTCCAAAGGTCGTTATTTCTGTTACCCGATTGTGCCACCGCAGCATTGTCGCTGGCAATAGTCATTAAGCCTCCGGTTGCAGCCATTGCTTTTTCGGCCTGTAATTTTGCCGTAGCCGGATCAACTTTAACAATACGCATGGCTAAACGCAATCTTAACGAGTTGGCCAGTTTAAGCCATTTTACAGCGTCACCACCATAAACCAGGTCGCCAGAATCGAAATAGGCTTTTTTACCCGGATTGGCAGTTACAAAGGCTTGCAGGTTATTGGCTGCCGTATCAATTTGTTTAAAAAACTCGGTATAAATTGTTTTCTGGTCGTCGTAAGCTTGCGAAATCAGCGATTTACCAGCTTGTGTGTAAGGTATCGGACCAAATTTATCCGTTACGCGGTCCATGGCAATTACCTGTACCAAAAGTGAGATTCCCCACGATTCGGGAGCTGTTGTTTTTAAAGGCGATATGGCAATTTTAGAAATAGGTGCCATTACATTGGTGTACTGATCGTTAAAACCAGCTTCGTTCCATCCATTGTTAAGCGCATAATTCATGTTATTGATACCGCCACCAAATGGTGTTGGGGCCATCATATAACCACTATAAGCGTCAGAGCTTAAGTTCTGTGCAATCTGGTAATTGGAAAATATATTCTGTTGAATCGGGCCTATTGCCGATTTTAACAAAGCTAAACTCTGCTCGGTTGTAGGTAAATTATCGTTGGTATTAAAACTTTCGAAGTTCTTTTTACAACCCGAGTTCAGGGCTGCTGTAGCCAATAAAACTAAAGATAAACCTTTAATTTTATGGTATGCTGGATGATATATCGATTTCATTTTTGTGCGGATTAAAATAAAACATTAAGGTTAAAACCAAAGCTTCTGGTTACAGGCTGGTTAAATACATCTATACCCGATAAACCATTACCGGTCGACATCGTTACCTCAGGATCGTAAGGTGCTTTTTTGTAGAAATAGAATAAGTTTCTACCAATTAGCGATAAGCGCATGCTTTTAAAAGTTCCTTTCAAAGGCAGGTTATATCCCAATGAAGCTTCACGTAAACGCACAACAGTTGCGCTGTAAACATACTCGCCGGTTACACCGTTTCTATCCCCTAAGAAAGAATAATAGGTTTGTGGATTAATGGTAGCAGAAACTGCTTTTCCGCTGGCATCAACGCCATCAATTTTAACACCACCCTGTGCCCTGGCATCGCCGGTTACTTTTGATGCACCAGCCTGGTCCATAAGGGCTTCGGTTAGCGAAAGTACTTTACCGCCAAACTTACCGTCTACTAAAAAGCTTAAGCTGAAATCTTTATAGTTAAAACTGTTGTTCCAGCCCAGCTGAAATCTTGGATTGGCATTGGCAATTAAGCTGTAATCGGCACTTTTAATTGGAAAATATGGATTTGCTGCAGTTCCGTCGCCGCTGAATACGATTCGGCCACTGGCATCTTTTTGCAAGGTATAACCGTAAATATCGCCATACGATCCGCCTACGGCAATACGTGAAATGTAAGCGTTGTTACCGCCACCGGTTAAATCAATTGAATTTAAACCTTGCGATGCAGCTACATCGATAATTTTATTTCTGTTTAACGATCCGTTAATGGCAGTATTCCAGTTCAGCCCATCGCCTTTTAATACATCGGCACCTAAAGTAAACTGTAAACCCTGGTTCTGAACATCGCCGGCATTCAAATAACCGGTTGCCACAAGGCCCGATGGTGCAGGTTTAACCGGAATATACTGGTTTTTGGTGTTGGTTTTATAATAGGTAAAGCTAAAGTTTATGCGGTTGGCCAGAAAACGCATATCGGTACCAATCTCAAAAGATTTTGTTCTTTCTGGTTTTAACTCGGCAAAAGCCCGGTTCGTATTAATGGTTAGTGCACCTCCGTTACCCAAAGTATTCTGAATAAAAGTTAAGTAAGCTGGTACAGTGTTACCCACTTCGGCATAAGTACCCCTTATTTTAGCAAAAGTAATGGCTTCTGGTAATTTAACCATCTGCGATACTACGAACGATAAACCTACCGATGGGTAGAAGTAAGAAACGTTAGGCGTAAAAGAAAGGTTCGACGACCAGTCGTTTCTGCCTGTTAAAGTTAAGAAAGCCCAATCTTTATACGAAAGGTTGGCATTGGCAAACACGGCCTGTAACTGGCTGTGGAAAGCATCGCTGGCTTTGGTAGTGCTTAATACATCAGAAGTATAATTACCTGCAGTGGCTACGATGGTATTGTTTGGGGTAAATAAATCAACAGCAGCAAGATCGCCGGCTAATGATAAACCCGAAGTTTTCTGGTCGTTAATGCTACCACCAATTAATCCGTTTATTTTAAAGTCCGATCCTTTCATAGGCACCGTAACATTTAAAATCGCATCGGCATATTTCTGAATAAAAGTTTGGGTGTTTTGCGATAAATAACCTCTTCCGTTAGAGTTGAAGTTTCCGTTAATACCCGAGTAACGTCTGTTCTCAAAATCATCCGTACTGCGGTCGATGTTACCCCTTACCTGAAGGTTTAACCACGGTGTAAATTCATATTTAACACTTCCGCTCAATAAAAAGCGGTTTCTGATCGCTGTATTCGGGTTTAAATTGGTTAACCACCATGGGTTCTGGTTAATATCGGCACTTCCGCCCAACCAGTTCTGGCGTGCTGTACCCACATTGTTTGCCAACAGGTAGTTGTCTTTATAAGGGGTAATATCTACGCCGCGTGGGAACAGATACAAACCTACCAAAGGGTTGTTGTACAAACCGATTGAAGGACTGTTGTTAATCCTTTGGTTAATGTAGTTTACGTTACCATCAACCGTTAATTTGTTGTTTAAAAACTTAGCCGTTTCGCGCAGGTTAATGTTGTGTCTGTTTAACTTGTTGCCTTCCTGTATACCACTTGCATAGGTATTGGCATAAGAAAAATAAGTTTGGGCAATTTCCGAACCGCCCGAGAAATTGATAGAGTTGGTAGCATTTGTACCGGTTTGGAAAAATTGATCCAGGTTATCGGTGCTGTTGTTGATGGCAGCACCCCAGCTGTCCCTTGTATTGGCAGATGCAGGGCCGTAACTATTTTGAAATTCAGGTTTGTAGGCAATTTTATCGAAAGTTAAGCTCGAAGAAAAACCAATTTGTGTTTTGCCAGCTTTACCTTGCTTGGTTGTAATTAAAATTACGCCATTTTGAGCCTGACTACCGTATAACGCTGCTGCTGAGGCCCCCTCTAATACAGTTAAACTCTCAATGTCGTCGGGATTTAGGTTCGAGATACCATCTCCTCCATCCTGTCCGCCACCAAACACGCTGTTTTGCTGTGCATTGGCATTACCGTTATTGCTAATCGGCACCCCGTCGATTACATACAAGGGCTGGTTATTTCCGCTTACCGAGCGGCTACCCCTTAATATTACCTTGGCCGAACCACCCACACCCGAAGTGCTCGGACTGATGGTCATACCGGCAACTTTACCGTTTAAGCTGTTTACCAGGTTAGGGCTTTTAACTTTGTTCAGTTCTTCGCCGCCAACCTGTTGTGTAGTATAGGTTAACGATTTCTCTGAACGTTTTATACCCAGTGCGGTTACCACAACCGTTTCCAGTTCTTTCGAATCGTTAGCCAGGATAACATCAATAGTATTATCTGTACCTACCGTAACTTCTTTGGTTTGGTAGCCAATAAAAGAGAATACCAGCACATCGCCCGCTTTGGCTGCAATGTTATATTGCCCGTTGGCATTGGTTTGCGTATTTACTTTCGTACCCTTAATGTTTACGGTTACACCTGGCACCGTTAAGCCCGATGCGTCCTTTACGGTACCCTTAATCTGTTCCTGGTAATGTGCACTAAGCGAAGTTAGCGGCAATGCATTATTAACTGTTTCAGCGGCATATAATCCGGCCGATGCATACAGCAATAAGCATGTGAGTTGTAGTGATCTTTTCATACTCATGGTGATAAGATTTATTTATTATTTGGTTAATTGTTATTCTTTATAATATTTAGGTTGCTCATTTTAAATGTTAACCGGTTACCGCCAGGTTTTCCCAGCAGCTGGCCGCACCCGCAATAGCAGCCCGCTCGTTCAGTTCTGAAATACGCAGGGGTACCTCGATGCCATTAGCTTTAAACTCTTTCAATACATTAGGTAAAAACCGCGGCCAGGCATTGCTGATATTGCCACCAAGCACAATAACATCGGCCTGGGTATCTTGTAAAAACTGCATTAAAAAGGCAGCAAGGTGCTGCGAAAATTCATCGAATATGGTCCTGATGGTTTCGCTTTCATCGTATAGTTCGGTTAAACTTTTTACATCGAGGATATTTACACTGGTAAGCTCGTAATACCGTTTTAAGAACCAGCGGGTAGACAGGTAATCTTCGGCAATGCCATCCATAAACGAAGTGCACCAGAGATTGGCATCGCGGGTATTGCCATAAGTGGCCACGGCCGAGCCTAAGCCTGTACCCAGGGTAATGCCAATCACATTGGCATAATCCTTTACTGCACCGGCAAACATTTCGCCGGCCAAAAAGCAGGCCGCATCATTTTTCATTAAAATATTACCGGCATCAATCCCCAAGGCACTGGCCAGCATTTCTTTTACATTTAAGCCATAAAACGCTTCGTATTTATCGTTGCCGGCAATGTGCGAAATGCCGTTTTCATAATCAAAAGGCCCGGGCATGGCAATCCCAATCTTATCTATCTCCAGCCCTGCTTTGCCGTAAGCCAAATCAATAGCTGCTTTCCAGTTCTCGATAATGGTTTCGGGTTTTCCATGCGCATCTATCCGGCAACGGGTATAAGAATCTTCGAGTATAAGCCTGCTTTCCATATCCATTACAGCTGCAGTAATGTGCGAGCCACCGATATCTACACCCAGAACATATTTATTTGTTGTCATTTATTTGGTTTAATGAGGTAAGCAATTAAAAGTTTTAGCAACTTTGGTAAATCCTTTTACCAGTAAAGCGCTAACGTGCCTTGAACTATCAGTTTGTGCGTTATACATGATTAAGAGGGGTTTATATTGGTTAAAACAGTTTTATCATTAACATTAACCGCCAAAAACTTTAGCGGCATTATTAACAATGATCTGTTTTTACGAAAAACTGCCTACAGGCAAATGCATTTTTTGATAATTATTTTTATTATTACTTTATATTTAACCAAATAGCGTCGCAGAAATTGAAAGTAGCCAAGCCAGATTTTCTTGTTTTATGGACCAGGATTTGTCTCGAGGATGATATTAAATCTTTCGAAGTGCTCTACCGCTATTTGTATAACAGCCTGCATAAACTGGCGCTTTATTACGTACGCAATCAGGAAGCTGCCGAAGATATTATAGCCGAAATTTTTGTAAAATGCTGGGAAAACCGGAAATCAAGTACGCATGTACAGCAGCCCGAAAGCTATTTCTTTGTAGCAGTTAGAAACCAATCGTTAAAATACCTGAAAAAAAACTCAGGTAAGACTTTTATCGATCTGGCCGAAAATGAAGCACAGCATCCGGTTGAGACTTATACGCCCGAGAGTTTGCTGGAACGAAAAGAATTGCACCAGAAACTCGATAGCGCGATAGAAACCCTGCCAGCACAGGCTAAACTGGTTTTCAGGTTAATTAAAGAAAACGGTTTAAAGTATAAAGAAGTGGCCGATATCCTGGAGATTAGTCCGCGAACCGTGCAAACCCAGTTATTCAGGGCGATTGCCAAACTCCGGCTGGTTTTAAAAAGTGAAAAGCCAAGCGGTTTCAATGCCGAAATAGGCGAAAAGCTCATCAGCATGGTTATCTTACTGGGAATCATCACTTTTTTAAATATGTTGTAGGCAATTTTTAAATCTTTAAGTACTATATTAATACACAAGGGTAAAACACAAAATGACAGATCAAAGATTTACAGAATTGCTTGGCAAACAACTGGCTGGTGAACTTTCACCTGAAGAATCGACCGAATTTAAAACATTGCTTGCATCAAACGAAAGTTATCAGCAGGAGTATCAATCTTTAAATACTTATTTTTCGAAAAAAGAAGCGCCGGGCCAAAATATTGATCAAGTTTTTGATCGGATAACAACCAGAATTACCCCTGTTGAAGAAATTGCAGTACAAGCCTTAAAAAACAAAACAAATTACAGCATCTGGTTAAAAGTTGCTGCTGTAATTGTACTAATGGCTTGTGGTTTCTTAGCTTATAAAACCTTTTTAACTGCAAACCAACCTGCTGCTGAGCTGGTTTGGAAGCTGGCCAATACCCCTGCCAAATCGGTTAAAAAACTTACCCTGGCCGATGGTACCACGGTAACCTTAAATGCCGTTTCCGAACTAAAATATCCTGAAAACTTTAGCAGTAACACCCGCGAGGTGTACTTAACAGGTGAAGCCTTTTTTGATGTAAAGAAAGACGCAAAACACCCTTTCATTATCCATACCGATAAAATACAGGTAAAAGTTTTAGGAACTGCCTTTGATGTAAAAGCCTATAAAAACGATACTTTTACCGAAACTACCTTAATTAGAGGTCGTGTAGAAGTGCAGTTAAACGAGAACACCAACCAAAAATTTATTTTGCAGCCTAAGGATAAATTTGTGCTGGATAACCAGAAAAATGAAGGCAGCATGCAACGACTCACTTATTATGCTGAGGAAGATCCGAATAACATCATTGAAATTGCGTGGATAAACAATATGCTTACTTTCAAAAATATTGATTTCGCTTCTATCTTAAACCAGTTGGAAAGAAGATACGATGTCAAAATCATTTGTAAAGACGAAAAGCTAAAAAAGCAAAAATTTACCGGCCAGTTTAAGCGGGAAGGTGTTTCAGACATACTGAATGTCCTCGGCTCGGTTGTACCTTTTAATTACGAAAGAAAGGGTCAAACTATCTACATTTACCCTTAATTTTGTTAAACCGAGGTGATGATTTGTTTTTATGAGGCTGATTTCGAAATTGCTTTTTTTATTATGCCTGTGCTGTTGCCTCAATAGTTACGCGCAAACCCGGGTTAGCCTTAATGTAAAAGCGGTAAGTTTCGAAAGTGTAATCGATTCCATTCAGCACCAAACCAAATACCGTTTTGTTTTCAGCGAATCGAAAATTCCGCAGCGCCTCATTACGCTAAAAGTGCAACATGCTGAGGTAACGCATATTTTAACCCGCTTGTTAAAAAATACCGGCTATACCTATGCCCTGTTACCCGATCAGCTGATTGTAATCAGGCAGCTCGAGAGTCGACCTGCTCTGATCGATACTGCAACGAACCTCGAAGAGGTGGTCATAACCGCCCTAGGTATTAAAAAAGATAACCGTAAAATTGGCTATGCCGTAACCGTAGTGCCCGGCGAAACCTTAACCCAGGCGCGTGAATCTAATTTCATCCTTTCGCTGCAGGGCCGTGTTGCCGGTTTAAGCATTAATGGTACCAATGGCGGTCCTTCTTCTTCTGCCCGTATTTTACTCAGAGGTGTGGCCAGTATGAGTGCAGCCTCGCCCCTGTTTGTAATTAACGGACTCCCAATCGATAACAGCATCCGTGGCAGTGCCAACGAGTATGGCGGGGCCGATTATGGCGACGGTATCAGCAACATCAACCCCGATGATATTGAAACAGTTACCATCCTGAAGGGGTCAGCAGCCTCCGCTTTATATGGAGCCCGGGCGGCCAATGGCGTAATCCTCATCACACTCAAAAGTGGTAAGGAAAATGCTTCCTCATCGTTCGAATATAATTCCAACCTTTCTTTCGATAGCCCCGTAAACAACACCGATTTTCAATATGTATATGGTCAGGGAGCGCAAAACAAGCGTCCGGCCGATTTTTATGGGGCCACTTCAACAGGCATTTCGAGTTGGGGCGAAAAAATGGATGGCAAACTTTCACCTCAGGTAGATGGCTCGTCTAAACCTTATCTTCCTGCTAAAAACAACATCAAAAATTTTTACAGGGTAGCACCGGCCTTTACCAATACCATCTCGCTGGTAGGTGGCACCAAACGGAGTATTTACCGCCTTTCGGCCTCTAACCTCGATCAGAGTTCAATTCTAAAAAATGGTCACCTGAACCGCAAAACGCTTAATGTTTACGGTTCTTTTGATTTATCGAAAAAGCTTACCGTTGGTTTTAACAGCAATTACATTTACGAAAACAACAAGAATAAAAGCTACCTCAGCGACGGGCCTTTAAACGCCAATTACGGTATTGCAGCGCTGGCCACCAGTTTAGACGAATCGCTGCTGGCACCTGGTTACGATGATACCAACGGTAACGAAAGCCGCTGGAATGCCGATGAATATAAAACCAATCCCTATTTTTTGCTTAACCGCCAGGCCGATTATGCCAAACGCAACCGCTCCATTTCGTCGGGTTCGGTAAAGTATCGTTTTAATAACTGGCTGGCCATGCAAGGCAGAATGGGCTATGATGTAAGCAACGATCAACTCCTGAGCATTTTACCAACCGGAACAGCTTTTTCGGTAAACCGGCAGGGCGGTATAAACAAACTCGACACCTTACATACTTCCGAATTTAATACCGATCTTTTACTTACCGCAAACCGGAACATCAATGAAAACATCAATCTGGATGTTTCGCTCGGTGCAAATTACCGTGAAAGGAATGGCTCTACAGATAAGACAGTGGGTTCACAGTTTATTATCCCATACCTGTATATCCCCGAAAATCTGGTAACTAAGAGCAGCACCCATGCCATTTCAAAAATCGTAACCGAATCGGCTTACTTTACCGCCGATCTGGCCTATAAACAACTGTTAAACTTCTCTTTAACGGGCAGGTACGATGTATATTCTACCCTACCGTCAAATAACCGGGGTATATTTGTTCCCGGTATTTCGGGTAGTTTTATCTTTTCAGACCTGCTTTCCATCAAGAGCTTAAGTTTTGGCAAACTCCGCTTAGATTATGCCCGTACCAGTGGCGAACCAACCACCCCTTATACCACGCAAATTTACTATGCCTCAAACGATAACATTAACGGGGTGCCCCTTGGCGATTTCGCTAAAGACCTTCCCAATTACAACCTGAAACCCTTTACGCTCGATGAATACGAAGCCGGCTTAAACCTGAAGTTTTTTGAAAGCAGGCTGACTTTTGATTTAACCTATTACCACCGGGTAACCAATAACGAGATCATCAATGCCAAACAATCGGTAACTACCGGTTTTACCTCTGCCTATGTTAACCTGGGTAAAACGCGCAACAGCGGGATAGAAACTGCGATTACCTATACGCCTATCCTTCAAAAAAATAAGAAGTGGGATATCGATTTCAACTTCACTTACGTTAAAAACACATTGTTATCCATAGATGGCAACAGCAATTATACTTTAACAGGTGCTTACCGTCCGTTAAATGCCAATACCGCTTTGGTGGTTGGCAAGCCCATTACACAAATTATGGCCTACGATTATAAAAGAGATGCTTCGGGAAATATTATTGTAGGTAGTGATGGCATCCCCAAACGTGGCGATTTTGTACCTATGGGTACTACCATTCCACCTTTTTACGGAGGACTTAACAACCGCTTTACTTTTAAACAATTCCAATTCTCTTTCCTGGTTGACTTTAGGTTTGGCAATAAAATTTTATCGGCAACCGAAAACTACTCCTATGTAAACGGCTTGAACAAAGCTACACTGGTTGGTCGCGAAACAGGTATAGTTGTAGATGGCGTTTACGAAAACGGCACCAAAAACACCACTAACGTACCGGCATATAGTTATTACCCTGAACTGGCCAGTAACATTTCGGCCTTATCCGTACTAAACGGTAGTTTTATTAAATTCAGACAGGCTACACTGGGTTATGTTTTTAATCCAAAAGCTTTGCTTAAAACCCCGTTTAAAAGCATTTCTATTGATTTGGTTGGTCGCAACCTGCTTACTTTGCTTAAATACACCAAAAACATCGACCCCGAGTCTGAGTTTTCACCTATACTCGCCTATGCCGGTATAGAGGGAGCATCTTTACCTGCCACACGTACATTCGGTATCAATTTTAACTTTAAATTTAAATAACAGATGAAAAACCACCTGATTTATATGGCATTGATGGTTTGTTTCATCATCTCGGGCTGCTCAAAAGCGCAGCTCGATGAAATTAATACCGATACCACCAAAATTCCGGAAAAAGATTACGCCCCTAACGAACTGCTTTCTACTGCGCAATTAAAATATGGCAATATTGGTTATTATCAGCTGGTTTACCAAAGTACCATGATGCAGTTGCTGGCTTCAACCTATTACTACTACAATAACGGCGATAAATACATCAACGTAGCCAACTTTACTGATTACCAGGGGCGTATTTTTGAAGAAGGTTACCTGCAGCTCTCCGTAATCCGCGAAATGCAGCGTTTGGCCAACCTTAAAAACCAGGAAACCAACAGCAACCTGATTAACATCGGCGATATTATGGCCATCCTGATTTTGCAGCGCATAACTGATACTTATGGCGATGTACCTTACTTTGATGCTGCCAAAGCCATGCAGGGCATTAAATATCCGCGGTACGATAAGCAGGAAGATATTTATGATGCCATGCTCACCGATCTGGAGAAAGCCATTCAAAACCTCGATCCGCTAAAACCCAAACCTACTGCCGATCTTTTTTACCAGGGCGATATCCAGAAGTGGAAAAAACTGGGCTATTCTATTATGCTTCGCATGGCCATGCGTTTAACCAAAGTTAATCCCGAAAAGGCCAAAATATGGGCCGAAAAATGCGTGGGCAATACTTTTACCAGTATCAATGACAATGCCATCATCGTTACCGATGCCTCATCTTTTAACAGCCAGAACGGAACTTCGCTGGCCTTAAGAACCTTTTCCGATTACCGTGAAGTACGCTGGAGCAAAACACTGATTGATCAGCTCCGTAAAACCAACGACCCGCGTTTAGGGGTGATTGGCGAAGTGCCACAACCCGGACTGGCCAATAACGCCGACCAGAAATTATCGGGCAATAGCGATCCGGCGGTGCAGCTGGGCCTTCCCAATGGCCTCGATTTGCAGGAAGGGCCAACAGATGTACGCAACGCTATTGGCTACCCGGGCGGTACAGGAATCGGTGCCGATTTTGCGCCGCTGGGGAAATACTCGCGACCGAAAACAGCCCTGTACCTCAAATTAAGTGGTCCGATTTTTATCATGACTTATGCCGAAACAGAATTTTTACTGGCTGAGGCTAAAGTAAGGGGCTGGAATATAACGGGTACAGCAGCCACCCATTATGCCAATGGTGTTACAGCGGCACTACAGTCGCTGGCACAGTTAGATCAGACAGGGAAAATAGCGCAGGCTACTATTGACAGTTATGTTTCGAACAATCCTTTGAATGAAAGTGATGAGCAAAACAGTTTGAACGCCATTAATACCCAGTATTGGCTGGCCACCGGTACTAATTTTAACTTTATCGAATCGTGGTTAAACTGGAAACGGAGTGGTTACCCGGTACTTACACCCGTAAATTATCCGGGGAATACTACCAATGCAACCATTCCGCGACGGATGATTTACTTATCGACAGAGGTTTTGAACAATACCAGTAATTATAAAGAAGCGGTTAGCCGTTTAAACGGTGGCGACATTTTAACAGCCCGGGTATGGTGGGATAAATAATTTAACATTTCGGATATTAAACCATGAAGTTGATCTGTAGTCAGACTTACTGGATTAACAGATTACTATGGATCAAATGTTAGATTGGAAGAAGCAGAAACAGGAAAGTACATCGGAGGATAGCGATAAAGACAAGCAGGAAAGCAGTGAGTTTAAATCGATGATTATCTTTATTCTGGTAATTTCTGCTTTATTAATTGCAGTGCTTTTGTTGCGGTAAATAACGGTTGGTTTTATTGTATAACTAACAATATCTGAGGGACTTCCAGTGTCCGTCACCCAATTCAGCCCGTCACCCTGAACTTCCGCCCGGCCGGTCGGACGGGTGTTTCAGGGTCTCTTTGTAACAGCGCAAACAAAAAAGAGATGCCTTGCTGCAGATGACAGTGCTGCCTTAAGTATTATGCCCCCAAACTTCCGCCCTCCGACCCCCGACTTTTTTACCATATAAGAAATATAAGGGAATATAAGTAATTAGGCACCCAAACTTCCAACCTCCAATCCCCGACTATCAACCACCTGAGACACCTAAGCACACCTTAGCAGTGAACTTAAATTCCCCCAAAAACTTCTGACCTCCGACTCCGAACTTTTTAAACTACAAATTGGCTGCATACACGATATTTATCAAATATTCTTCTACAGGCTATCAATGATCATCCCATGATACACTAAGCATCATCGAGATAGAGATGCTGAAATGAATTCAGCAAGACGATAAGGGGATTTGCAGACAATCCCTTTCTCAAATTCGTCACCTAATCCAGTCCGTCACCCTGAACTTCCGCCCGGCCGGTCGGACGGGTGTTTCAGGGTCTCTTTGTAACAGCGCAAACAAAAAAGAGATGCCTTGCTGCAGATGACAGCACTGCCTTAAGTATTACGCACCCAAACTTCGGACCTCCGACTTCGGACTCCAGACTAAAGACTTTTTCCGTAACTTTCGCCCATGCCTGCCCTACCACACTTTCCAATTCTCGATATCAACGAATTTTCGCCTGATCAGCATTTGGGTAGTGATTTGTTATACCATCACATTGAAGGCGAAAGGCATATTGAAAAGCCCCATAAACATGATTTTTTTCTGTTTATGCTTTTTGAGCAAGGCAGCGGAAGCCATAGTATCGATTTTGTGGATTACCCGGTTGAACAGTACCAACTGCACCTGCTCTTCCCCGAGCAGATACACCAATGGAAATTGGGTGCCAATACCATAGCGCATCAGATTATGATTAACCGGCAAACTTTTGAAACGCTGGCTAACTCATTGCGGTTTTCTTTAATGCTGTACCAAAATTACCCGGTTATTAAGCTGAGTAAAGCAACATTTGAGCAAATTTTATATGAAATTAAACAGGTAAAAACCGAACTGGGAGCCGCAAATAGCTTAGCCGAAATGATTACCACCAGGCTCCGGCTCATTGCTTTAATGATTAGTCGCGAGGCAGAAAGTATTTTCAACAAGCAAACCGTTTACCAAAGCAAACCGGTTTTATTTAAATACCTGGCGCTGATTGATAAGCATTATAAAAGTGAAAAACTCGTTTCGTATTATGCCGGTCAGCTAAACATTTCTGCCAATTACCTCAATATCCTTTGCCAAAAGCATTTCCATGTTTCGGCAACGGCACTGATTCACGAAAGATTAATTCTCGAAATCAAACGGATATTACTCACCACCGAAAACCCCATTAAAGCCATCGCCTTCGATCTTGGTTTTTATGATATGGCCTATTTCTCTAAATTCTTTAAAAAGCACACGCACATTAGTCCGAGACAGTTTAGGAATCATTTAAACAATTAAGCAGTTTTCAGTTAACACTACCTCGGCTGCAATAGGAGATTCGTCATCTCGATCCGATAGCTATCGGATGAAGCGCAGCGAAATGCCTGCCCGTACAGGCGGGGAGAGATCTTTAAATAGATTTAGCTTCGCTGAACACTTTGTGGTTCTCGACTACGTTGCACCCGATAGCTATCGGGTTCGCTCGAAATGACGACTCCGAAGGGGCTGTCTCTAATATTGATTTTATCCAATAAATTAAGCCTCACCATAAGAGAAAAATACAGAAAAATGGAATTTTACGGAGCTGGTGATATTAGGCGGAGAGCGAAAGCAGTTACAAAGCTTTCCCGCAGATTACACAGAAAAGAAACCCAGATTTTTTATTAATAAACAATAAAACAGATCGATATTAAGCGCTTACGGTTTAGCCTGAAGCAATCTGTCGGGTACAGTTAACCGGTTTCAACAATTAACCAGTTAACCTCCAAAGTAATAAATGATACAATTTTTAAGATAAATATTACGCTTATAAAAATCAGCGGTATGCTATGTTTGTAGTTCAGATTTTAACCGTATATGACACCACAACCTATCACAAGAAAAAACTTTATTAAAAGCTCTTCTATTTTATTGGCAAGTAGCTGTTTGCTTTCTGCCGGAGAGGCCGATGCTGCAGAAAACACACTCAGCAAACCTTTGGGCAAAAGCTACACCCTAAAAAATGTAAGGCTCGAAACCGGTTTCGACTACGATGGTGAAGATGTGATTCATACCAAAACAGAATTGTTTATGGTTGAGATTGAGGATGGCAAAATTAAAAGCCTGGCACCCAATCAACCCAATGCGAAAGCTATAGATGCCAAAGGCTGGCTAATGCTGCCTGCTTTTAAGGATATGCACATCCACCTCGATAAAACTTATTATGGTTTACCGTGGCAGGCACACCTGAAGAAAAACAGGAGTGTAAAAGATATGATTGCCTTTGAGCAACAGATTATCCCAGAATTGCTGAAAACCTCTGTTACGCGTACCGAAAAACTGATCGAACTGCTGCAATCGTACGGAACAGGTTATGCCCGTTCGCATGTTAACATTGAGCCTACATCTAAACTCGATTCCTTAAAGCACCTGCAAACAGCTTTAGCAAATAAAAAAGATTCGTTTCAGGCCGAGCTGGTGGCTTTCCCGCAGCATGGACTTTATTATACCCAATCAGCCGAGCTGATGAAAGAAGCAGCCAAAATGGATATCGATTTTATTGGCGGACTCGATCCAACCAGCATTGATGGCGGCATCGAAAAACACATGGATTTTGTAATCCAACTGGCACTCGATCATGGAAAAGGAATTGATATCCACCTGCACGAATCGGGCGAACCCGGCATTAAAACCATCGAATATCTGATTGCCAAAGTAATGGAAAACCCGGTACTGAAAGGCAAAACCTTTGTAAGCCATGCCTTTGCTTTACGCTATTTAGATAAAGCCAAAACCGAAGAAATTGCCGAAAAACTGGGTGCAGCCAAAATGGGAATTGCCTCTACCATTCCCATGTCGGGCACCCCGATGCCGATTCCCGCTTTGTACAAATATGGAGTAGATGTTGTGGCGGGTAACGATTGTATTGTAGATCATTGGAGCACTTTTGGCACCGGTAGTATTTTACAAAAAGCAAATCTTGCAGCACAGATTTATGGCTACCGTACCGAATTCGATCTTTCGCGTATTTTAAAACTGGCTACAGGCAGTATTGTGCCACTAAGTGATAAAGGAGACAGACAATGGCCAAAAGCAGGCGATAAAGCCAATGTAGTATTGGTAGATGCCAGTTGCTCAGCGGAAGCCGTATCAAGGGTTTCGCCAGTTAAATCGCTTATACAGGGCGGAAATGTGGTGTTTTAAGAATTTGCAGTTGGCAATTTGCAGTTGACAGTTAGCAGTTTACAGTTAGCAATTGGCAGTTAACAGTTGGCAGTTTATAGTTGGCAATTTGCAGTTAACGGTTGGCAATTTGCAGTTGACAGTTCGCAGTTTATAGTTGGTAATTTACAGTTAACAGCTGGCGATTTGCAGTTGACAGTTAACAGTTTGTAGTTGGCAATTTGCAGTTAACGGTTGGCAATTTGCAGTTGACAATTATTAGTAAGCAATGAACGATTGATCAATGAACCAATGACCAATGAACCAATCACTAATGAACAATTGACCAATGAACCAACAAATCAAAGCAACAATTGCTCGCGTGAGATCTTAATCAGCTCGAGGGCGTTTTTTACGCCGAATTTCTGCATCAGGTTTCTGCGGTGGGTTTCGATGGTTAAGGGGCTAACAAAAAGTAAATCGGCCATGGCAACCGTGGTTTTACCCTCTTCAATGAGTTTTAAAACCTGTTTTTCGCGTTTTGTAATTTTTGGTCGTGCCCCCAGTTCGTTTACAGATGGCTTAAGCATAATGGCTTTTACTTCTTTGCTAAAAGCCATTTCGCCTTTTAAACAATCTTTTATGCCATTAATGATCTCATCAATCGGCGCATTTTTAAGCATATAACCCGAAGCACCATGCTGTAACATCTGCATCATTAGCGTTCTTTCGGCGTGGTTGCTCAATGCCAGCACATCACATTGTGGTAAAAGCGACTTTATTTTTAAACACAGGTCTACCCCATTCACATCAGGCAGCGAAATATCCAGAATGGCGATATCCGCTTCATTCTGGGTTAAAAAATCTAATCCCGCAAGGCCCAAAGCAAAAGTACCAATTACCTCAAAACCTTCTTCCCTTGCCAACAGGCTTTCCAATCCGGCCGAAACTAAAGGGTGGTCATCTATGATAATAATTTTGGTCTTGCTTACGGTATCAAACATCAAGTTCTATATTAATGGTAGTGCCCTCGTTAATGGTCGATGCAATATCGAAGCGGCCATTAAAATATTCTACCCGCTTTCTGATATTGGCCAATCCGAGGCCATTTTTGAGATTACTGCTTTCCACATCAAAACCTTTGCCATTATCTTCAACCGTAATGTAAAAACGATGTTGGTTTTCGCTGCATTGCAATAAAATCTCGGTTGCACCGGCATGTTTCAAAATATTAGCCAGTATCTCCTGTACAATCCGGTAAATACTAATCTGTTGCGAGAGGCCAATATCCTTAGTGATATTAATCGGCTGAAAATCAACTTCCATATCCCTGTCCATAACACTCTCACAAAGCTCTTTCAAAGCCGCTTCCAAACCATAATTTAATAAAGTTTGCGGCATCATATTACGGGCTATATTCCTTAACTCATTAACCGACCCATCTAACTGACCGATAATACGTTGTAGTTCAAAATCCTGTGTTTCCATATTTTTATTATACTTTGCCCAGCTTAATAAATTAATTTTTACTCCAGCCAGCATTCCGCCTAAGCCATCGTGCAGGTCTCTTGCCACACGGTTTCGCTCATTCTCTTCAGCATCAAGCATGGCTCTGGTTACTTCTATCTCCTGTTTTTGTGCCTGCTCGGTAGCTTGTTGCTGCAGGTTTATTTCACGCTGTATGGCCAGTTTTTTATAGCTTCGATAATAAAAGAATATAAATCCGGCCAGCACCAGCAGCAAGATGATAGCCGCTATAAGCAACCAGTTGGTTAAGCGCTGATTTTTTAGGGTTAACAGGTTCTGTTTCTTTTCGGCACTTAAGCCAGCTATTTTTTTCTCGTTCTCGGCCGCATGGTATTTAATTTCGAGCGTATTGATATCGGTTTTCAGCTTACTTTCATTTATACTATCGCTTAGCGTATTACTTCTTTTAAGCCAGTTGTAAGCCTCCTTCATATTACCAGTTGCCTGATAAAAAGCGGCCAGCTTTTGAGCTGTTTTCAGTCGGTTATCGGCCAATGCATGGATTTCTTTTTGTTTCGCTAAATGCAGCAACAAACGCTCTGCCTCTGCATATTTATGCTGGGCAAATAAAATATCGTAACGGTTAAAAGCCAATGCCTGCAACGAATAATTATTTTCTGTTCTTTTGGCCAGTACAGTTCCTTTTTCAATACTTTCGAGGGCAGCATCATATTGTTTAATTTCGATTAAATGCCAGCCCAAAACCTCGTAATATTTGAGCCAGAATATTTCCATATTCGAATGCGAAACCACCTTTTCTGATTTATTGAGTACACCTTTGGCCAGATCGAGGTATTTTTTAGTTTGCCTGATATTATCGAGGTGATAATAACTTTCGGCAGTAGTGAGATAAGCATTTACCAATAGATAAAACTGCCCCGGTGGTGTATGCTGAAAATACTTAATCCCATCTTCCGAATACATTACCGCCTTATCATATTGTTCCAGGTTCATAAAAATGGTCGAAATAGAAATGTATTCGGTACCCAGCATCACATCGTCGCCACCCTTTTGGGCCAGCGGCAGCACCTTGTTAATCAGTATTTCGAGCGTTGCTTTTAAATCATCTTCATGCTGGTGCAATAAGGCATAATTATGCCAAAGCATGGCGCGTTGCTTATAAGCACGTTTGGTAGTGAAAGCTGCCAGTTCCTTATCGGCTTTTAAATAGTTAACTTCACTTTTCGCAGGGTCTTTTGCAGCGTAATAATCGGCCAGCAGGTAATAATAGCGGCCTCTCAGGTAAGCATAAGGCTGTCCGTACTTAATCCCCTTATTTAAATAGCCGATCGTTTTTACCGAATCGCGGTCTACCCAATAGTCCGAAAGCGTAAAATAGAGTTCGGCCCGCACACTATCCGATTTGGTTTTAACGGCCAACTGGTTCAAGCTATCCAGATACTTTTTGTCCTGTGCTGATAATTGAGCAGATAGATGTAGGCTGGATAGCAGAAATACTATCAGCCAGCTTATTTTTCTCATGCGCATAAAAATGCGGCCTTTAAACGGCAAACTAAAATTTCGTTAAAAAATACAGGAATACCAGTAGAAAAAAATACTGTTTTATACCGATTGATGCGTTTTTAGCGATTGCCTTACTTTGTATCGATAAGTGTGAACACTACCATTTGATTAACAATTAAAAACAAAAACCATGAAAATTCAAAGAAAAATAACACAGTTTGCTTTGGCCATCATTGCCGTAACCGTGCTGTTTTCGTGTAAAAAGAAAAGCGACGATCCGGCTGCGAATGGCGGGAAAAAAGCAAAAATTACCATTACCCTATCAGGCGATTTTAAAAAGGCCGAAGGCGATTATTTTGATGTAGACGTTGCGGGTGGCCGCTCCGATGCTTCATCTATTGATTGGCTGGTAAACGGTGTAACTAAAAAAGGTACCGTAATTTCAGTAGGTACTGATGATTTTAACGGCGGAAAAACCATTGTACTGGAATCGGCAAGTAACTTTTTTGCCGGCAGTGTTCAATTTGGCGGTTTCGAATTTGGTGCCACTCCTTTTACTGTTGATTATAAAATTGAAGTAGATGGCAAAGTGATAGACCAGGGTACAGAAAGAATTGTAAAAGACAGAAGTCCTATTTATACCAAATCTTACCAGCTTTAATACTTAGCGCTTTCATAAAACCGGTTCAAAAAAATGAACCGGTTTTTTTTATGCCCTATTCAACCGCTTTTCTATTTAAAATCGAAACTTCTCAGGGTCGTAAACAAAATCGAATGGCAATTGCTCTGCAAGTCGCCTGTTCCCCATATCGCCACTTGCCTGCAATATATTCGGAATGCCATAGCCTGCTGAATCTATAATAATATCTTCTTTACTGTTTAAACAGATCAATGTTTTTAAGAATACAACCGAGTGACCATGACCATTAGCCACATGCGATCTGGTGAGGTTGGCAATCTGATCATAATCCCGCTTATACACAACCATTAGCGTATCACTAAGTCTAAAGATCATCTTGTTTTTCACACTATCAAAAGACAAGTACTGTTTATAGTCTACTTTGGTAGTATCCCATTTTAAAACATCATTTTGCAACAGTACTTTTCTATAATATTCAGCTGTATCGCGATTATCAGATAGTTTTATATCTTCCTCTTTAATGCCATTTGCTATTTTATCAGCCTTGTACCGCTGCACCGTTTTAAAAACATTTTCTTTCGCTATATTCTTAACCGAGGTATAACGGTAAACTTCAAAATTTTCTTCATTTAAAGTTTTCGAAAATAAGCTCCTGTAGAAATGCATCTTCGAACCTAAATAGGCCATTTTTAAAATCAACGGTTTAAATTTATTAAAGCCTGTGTTTAAATTTTCGTAATAGGTACCCACACTATAGCTAAGTGCATCATTAAGAAAATCGTACCTAAATTCGCTCATATCCAGTTGTAGGGTATAACCAAGCGCCTTGTTTTCTATTAAGATTGGCCTGTCTGAGCTTACTTCGAGGTAATTTGCCTCTTCATTATAGGAGAACTTAATATCCTGAGGATTTAATATTTTACAAGCACTAAAATTATGAGAATATTGTCCGAGTAAAATACGCGAAAATAAAGCCCCCCATTTCTTCCAGTCTTTTTTACCTGCCCTTACAGTCACATCCATTAAAGTACTGATCTTTGCTTTTAAATAAATCGTATAGTTGGCATGATTAGCAGAGGTATTAACCATTGTACTTTCGTAGCCTACAGCCGAAATTATCAGTTCGTTATAAAGCCTTTTTGCCTGTATTTCAAATTGCCCCTTATCATTGGTAGCAGTACCAATCTGGGTATTGCCAAAATACACGCTGGCGTGAGATATGGGCTGTTTAGTTGTTGCGTCTAAAACCCAGCCTTGTACAATACTTTGGGCATAGGCTCCCCCTACCATACAGGTAAAGCATAAAAATAAGATCGTTTGTTTAAGAAGCGTTTTATACATGATTGCCGAATCTCTGATAATTTTCGCCAATGCAGCATTCAGATCGCTGCCTTTTAAAAATTTGGTCATGAGAGGTAATTTAAATGAGCATAATTTAATTTACTACAACAATAACATTTTTATGCTAAATAATAAGAAACTGTTTAAAATTCTGCGCAATATCAAAATGGCGGTGAAAACACCGCCCAAAGCACTCGCTAGAGGTGGGTGTCCCCACCCACCTGATAGACCTATAAATTTTTTATTCTTTTTTGAACAGCTTCATAATAGCCATTTTATTGTATCTGTGAACCTATCATACTTTGTCTGCATAGAAATCTAATCCCACTCCCCATAAGAATAAACAATACAAAAAAATAAATTTTATTAAACAACTAAGTTAATAGTAATAAGTATAAAATCTTTGCGTTACAGCATTAATTAAACAATTATTAACCTTTTAAAAATTTAAAAAAATGAAAACACCAGACAGTGGGTTTCCCAAAAATGTAGCAAACTTCGAAAACATCATTTCGAGGGTTCAGGCCCTGGGCGACAGTTACAACCCCTCGCGCGAGGCCATACAGCTGGCCAACCTAACCGATAAGCTAAACCAGGCACGGTTGGCATTAAGCAATATGCACGAACAATTGGCTCAGCAAAAAAATGCCATTCATGCCCGCAGTGCAGCTTTTGAGCCTTTAAAGAAACTAAACACCAGGTTATTAAGCGCAGCAAAAGCCATTAATATAATGCCGCAGCAAATTGAAAACCTGATCAGTTTAAACCGTAAAGTGCAGGGAGTAAAACTAAGTAAACCTAAAACTACTGAGGTAACCGAAGAGCCAGGCACAGATACAAAGGATAAGACAAGCGACGAAAAAGCACCTGTTACCATTTCAAGTGTACAACTCGGTTACGACAGTCAGCTTAGTAATTTCGACAAAGTAGTTAAGCAACTGGCAGTTATACCCGATTACAAGCCCAACGAAAATGAGCTAAAGACAGAGCAATTACAAGCCTTATACAGCGATATGCTAACCAAAAACCATTTGGTATTAGAAGCCAATACCGCCATAAGCAACAGTCGTTTTGCCCGCAACGAAATTATGTTTGCGCCCAATACCGGTATATCAGATCTGGCAGCAGGGGTTAAAAACTATGTAAAATCGTTGTTGGGGACAGCTCACCCGCAATATAAAGCAATTAATAAAATTCCAATCAGAACCAATATGGATTAAATCATGAAAAAAATCATCCCATTTTCCCTAAATCACTAACAGCTGCCGTAACCAACGAGCAGCTGTTTTTTTTGTCCCGATCAATCCTTACACCATCTAATCAGCATCGCATTCCACACCGTGCTCTTAGCATAATCTTAAGCGCTATTTGCCCTGCTTAACCAATGCTTACTTACCTAAAGTTGTAAAACAAACCAATCATCGTGGCTAATGATATTACTCCCGTTACCATACAATATACTTCCGTTACCCATCAAATTACCACCGTTATCGTTCAACAAAGCTCCGTTACCCATCAAAATCCTCCCGTTATTGGCCAACTAAGCTCCGTTGCTGATCAAATTACCTCCGTTATCGTTCAACTAAGCTCCGTTGCTGATCAAAATGCTTCCGTTAGGCATAAACTTAGCTCCGTTAGGCTTCAACTAGCTACCGTTATCGATTAACAGTCCACCAGCACTAACCCAATTTCGATAATCATTTAATTTTAGTCTTTGAGCATTTCAAAACTTAATCCCCTGTTAACACTAGTAGCTTTAAGTTTGCATATCAATCTGGAAAAACAATGGCTCAGTCTCTCTCCTCCTCATGCTTTAAAAAGCTATTTTTCATACTGTTATGCAGTTATTTATTGTTATCGTGCAAAAAGAACAACTCAAAACCCGATTACCCTGCAGGCAGTAACGAAAACATCAACACCTGGATGCTCGATAGCCTGAAAAGGTATTACTACTGGAATGAACAGCTGCCGGTTAATCCTGCAATAGAGCAATCGCCGCTTAATTTTTTCAGTTCAGTGCGCAACGCTGTCGATCGTTTCTCTTACATTACCTTACCCAACGATGCCACTACAGCGCCTGCGGGCAACAGGAATTTTGGTTTCGACTATACAATCATCAGCGATCAGAACAGTGATAAAGTTGTTGGCTTGATTAAAGTGGTATTGAAAGATTCTCCCGCTTCACGCACGGGTTTAAAACGTGGCGATTACATCAGTAAAATCAATGCAAAAACCATAACAGCAGCTAATGCCCAGGCCCTGCAGCAGGAAATTTTAAGCAGCGACCGCTTTACGCTTACCCTTGCCGAACAAAGCAACGGCATTTGGGCAGACACCCGAACGCTGGAACTGGCCAAAGGGATAATCCTCGATCAACGCGAAATCAGTAAAGTAATAGAAAGTGATGGAAAAAAAATTGGTTACCTGTATTTTATCGATTTCACTCCGGGTTTGGCCAGTTCGCTTAGCACAGTCTTTAGCAATTTCAAAAGTCAGGGCATATCCGATCTTATTTTAGACTTGCGTTACAACGCTGGCGGTCAGGTTGCCGAAACAGCTGCCATATGTGCTATGATTGCACAAAATGTTTCCTTCGACAAGCCTTTTATCATTTATAAAGGCAATAAGAACGGAGGCACAAAAACCGAATCGATTGGCAGTGCCGCCACTTTCGACCGCACCGCAAACTTCAATACCCTTTTGCAATACAACCTGGGGTTAAGCAGGGTTTATATCCTTACCACAGCTGCTACCGCTTCGGCATCGGAGGTGATGATTAACAACCTGAAACCTTTTATACAGGTAGTACAAATCGGCGAAAAAACAAGAGGTAAAGATGAAGCCTCCTTTAAAATTTTCGATGCCCGCACACCTAAACTTGTTAACTGGGAAATGCACCCCATTGTTTACAAACTTTTTAATGCCAATGGTAATGGTGGCTACAGCGCAGGAATTAACCCCGATGTAACCATTAACGAACTCAACACGCTCCCACTTCTTGATTTTGGTGATACAGCCGACCCGATGGTTAAAGCAGCCATTGCCAGTGCTACCGGCAAAAGTATTACCGCTGTAGTTTCGCCTAAAATCAGTGTAAAAAGCAGGTTTGAAGCCGGTGTGGTACTGATAGATTCGAGAGCAAATGCAGCCCGCAACAGCATGGTAATCACGCACCGTCAGGTTCGATAAGAAAGGTTTTATTCGCTTAACATTAACTTCAAACGCGACGGCTAACTTGGCCATTATAACCGCTACTCATGGAAAAGTTAGATGATTTTAAGAAAAAAAAGCTTCTAAATGCAGTAAGGACCGGAGATTCGGCTGCCTTTAACGAAATATATCACCTTTACCGCCAGAAAATACACGGTTATGCCTATCATTTTACCCGTAACCACGAAGAAGCAGAAGAACTTACGCAGGATGCTTTTGTAAAACTATGGGAAAACAGGACTAAGATAGATGCCGAAAGAAATTTTGAAGCCTTTTTATATACCCTGATCAAGAATAATTTCCTGGGCGCATTGCGCAAAAAGGCGCGCGAAAAAAGTTACCAGAACGAAAGCATCAAACAAGAACAATCGTTTAATACCATAGAAGAACAGCTCGATGTTAAAGAATCGAAACGTATTGCGCAGGAAGCCATCGACTGCCTTTCACCACAGGTAAAAAAAATCTACCTCCTGAGCCGGAACGAGCACCATACCCACGAAGAAATTTCACAATTGATGGGTATCTCTAAAAATACCGTAAGCAACCACCTCAAAAAATCGCTGGGTATTATGAGAAGGTATTTTAAAACCTACTCCCCTGAAACAATATTATCACTGGCGCTGATCGTGTTTTGTTAATGGGTTCATTAGTCCATTTGTCATTGGTTCATTAGGCTAACCCATAGTTTAACCCGGTTTTCGAAATTCGTCATTGCGAGAAGGCTTTTTCAGCCGACGAAGCAATCTTACAACTATCGCTAGTTAGCGGGCGCATTAAGATTGCCTGCCTGCTGGAGATAGACTTCGTCGTTCCTCCTCGCAATTACGATAATGCCATGAGTTTCTGTCAATGCTAGCCTAGTCGAAGGGCCGTATTAACAATTATTCATTGCATATTCACTTAAACACGATTGTCAACCCTGCGAGTTAATTTATTTCATAAAAATCAATATTAGTGACAGCCCCCTTCGGAGTCGTCATTTCGAGCGAAGTGCAACGTAGTCGAGAAATCTATTTAAAGATCTCTCCCCGCCTGTACGGGCAGGCATTTCGCTGCGCTTCATCCGATAGCTATCGGATCGAGATGACGAATCTTCTATTGGGTCTGTCAACGGTAGCTTGTCGAAGGGCTGTTTGATAATTGTTCATTGCATATTGGTTATTATTTAAGCCTTCTTTCGAAAAAAATAAAAAAATCATTTTTCTTATAGCCGTATCACTCCGCTCAAACATATATACTATAGCTCAGCACATTGAGCATTTAGTTTACAGCATACAAAGTGGAACAGAACGACAACATAAAGCTTTTATTTAAACGCTACCTTGAAGGAAAAACCGATCAGCAGGAGGAAGATATCCTCATGCGCTATCTGGCCGATCCGGCAAATGAAGACAGCGAATTTCATGCCCTGATGGAAGCAGCATGGAACCAGCAAAAAGGCAGCACAGATTATTCGCCCGAAGCCACACAAGGCCTGAGCCAAATCTGGAATAAAATAGAGAAACCAGTTGCCAAAACCAGGAACTTATACCCAGGTTTAAAATATGCCGCGGCCATCCTTATTATTGTTTCGGCAGCCTTTGGCTGGTACAGGTATAAACAACTACAAAGCCCGGCTGCCCAAACCATTGCCCTGTTAAGCAAAACCACGCAAAAAGGCGAAAAGGTAAAACTGGTACTTCCTGATAGTTCAGTTGTTTACCTGGGTGCAGGCAGTAAGCTTACTTGGCCGGCACGCTTTGTAAAAGGTACACTGCGCAATATCAGACTGGAAGGGGAAGCATTTTTCGAAGTTAAGCGCGATACCAGCAGCCCCTTCATTGTACACAGCGGACAAATGCAAACCCAGGTACTCGGCACATCGTTTAATATTTATGCCTACCCTAAAGACGGCACTTTTAGCGTAGCCGTACGCACCGGAAAAGTTAAGGTTTCGGCGCTAAACCAGGGGAAATTAAAAGAACTCTCGCGCCTTACCCCGGGCATGATAATCAGCTATAACCTGAAAGCACAGCGCCACAGCATCAGTACCGCGCCAGTTGAAACGGTAAACGCATGGATTAAAAACACATTTGCCTACAAAAATGTAACGCTGGCTGTAATGCTTAAAAGTTTAGAAAGATATTACAACGTACACTTCGATTTAAAAGGCTCCAAACTTACCCAATGCACCTTCAATGCTACCTTTTCGAACAAAAGCATTAATGATATTATGCAGCAGATCAGCATCATGAGCGGCAAACAGATACACTATAAAATAAACACGAACAACAAAACAATTACCGTATGGGGGGAGGGCTGCCAATGATAGGTTAGCTACAATTATAGCGCAAAGCCTGCGCAACACTACCGGAAATACCTATGAAAAACAATTAAACTGCTAAACATGAACAAAGAGCCAGACTGCGCTAACAGTCGGGCTCTTAAAACAAAAGTTTTTAACACGTGAACATTAAAAAACATCTTGAACCCATGAAAATAGGGTTTTATGAATATATAAAAGAATATATTATCAATTTTGATTGCCGGCCTACCCTTGCCGCCCTGTTGTTATGCCTCTTTCTTTTTAAACAAGGCACTGCCCATGGTTTTATGCAAACGCCTGTCAAAGCAGGTTTAAGCCTGAGCATTACCAACCTCAATATTCCTGCTTCCCTTACCTTATTGGAAAAGAAAGCAGGCTATGCGATTAACTATAACCGCTCCATCTTCAACGAAAAGGAAAAGATTAACCTCGAAGTAAAAAACATGCCGGTAGATCAGGTACTGAAAAAAATACTCGCAGGTACGAGGGTAGCTTTCAGATTTGCCGATGCCAATACCATATTGCTTTATAAAATGGCCGATCCTGTAAAACCCGGAAGGATATCCGGAAAAGTTTTCGATGAGAAGGGCGAAACTTTGCCCGGTGCCTCGATTAAAATAACCGAAACCGGAAAAGCTACACAAACCGCCAGCGATGGCAGTTATATCCTGATTGCCGAGCCTGGAAAATACACATTAGAAATCAGTTACATTTCTTTTTATACCCAGCGCATTAGCGATGTAGAGGTAAAAGCCGATAAAAGTACACCACTAAACATTGCCCTGAAACCCGATGCCAAAGGCTTGCAGGAGGTGATCGTAACCGCCAGCTATAAAAAAGCTTCGGTTGAAGGCTTACTGGCCCGTCAGAAAAACGCATCTGAAATCAGCAATGGGATAAGTGCCGATCAAATTGCCAGAACACCCGATAAAAATATAGGTGAAAGTTTGAAACGCATCAGTGGCGTAAGTTCGATAGATAATAAATTTGTAATTGTACGCGGAATTGGTGAACGCTATAATTCGGCGCAGTTAGATGGCGTTACCCTGCCCAGTACTGAAGCCCAAACCCGTAACTTCTCTTTCGACCTCATTCCTTCTAATCTGGTTGATAATGTGGTAGTAAGTAAATCAGTAACGCCTGATATGAATACCAGTTTTGGGGGCGGACTAATCCAGATCAATACGAAAGATATCCCAACAGAAAACTTCATGAGCTTTACAGCAGGTACATCGTATATCGATCAAAGTACCGGCAAGGATTTTTTGAGTCATAAACGCGGAAAGTATGATTATTTTGGTTTTGACGATGGCCGAAGAGATTATCCGGAAGGTTTAGAACATACCGTTAAAACCATTGCCCCTAATACTTCATTAACCGATGCAGCATATCAAAAAAAGGTAGTTGATCAGAGCAAAAGATTTACGAATGACAATGTAAGCGTTTATAAATATAAAGCAGCACCAGCTCAAAATTACCAGTTTACCATTGGCCGTTTAATCGGCTTAGATACCGCTAACCACAATAAATTCGGTTTTACAGGGGCTTTGAGCTATCGCAATACGCAAAACATTAACCTGATCGAAAATCAGAACAGAAGCGACTGGAACATAGCCTATCCCAATAATAACGGCGCATCCTATGGTTTTAATACCACACTGGGTGGAATCCTGAATTTAGGTTTACAGCTTGGTAAAAACAGGTTCAGCTTTCGCAATACCTATACCCATTTATATGATAATGCCATGGTGAGGGTTACCGGTTTCAATAAAGATGAAAGTGATTTTAGTCTTCCGCCAAACCGGATTCAGGAGACAGAAGACCCCACCTACACCGATCTTTTTCAGCATAAACTAAGTGGGCAACATCAATTGGGCCAGGTAAAGATAGATTGGGATATTGCCCGTACAAGTATTCGCCGTGAAGAAAAAGATTTGGTAGTTGCCTCAAGCAGCCCTAAACTAATCGGAAACGAGTATCTATACTTTTATGGCTACAACCTTTCTACCCAAATAGAAATTATGCCCATGTCTCGTCACCATTACCAGAATGAAGAAGGGCATTACTCCTGGAATCTTTCGGCCACTGTTCCCTTTAAGTTTAAGGAAATTCGCAGTAGTTTAAAAACAGGGTATTTTGGTAACCGCAAAAAAGGTGAATTTAATTGGCAAATTGCTTCTTTTTCGGGTAGCAACACCCTAGCCGACAGCCTAAAATACATCCCTGTAAGCCAAATGATAAATCCCGACAACATGGGATTTGATAGGTACTTTTATTCCGTTACCCCACTTTTCTTAGATAATTATGAAGGAAAGAGCTACACGCAAGCAGGATATATCATGCTCGATAATCGTTTACTTTCTAATTTGCGTCTCGTATGGGGAGTGCGTGCAGAATATTATTCGTACAAGGAAATTAAAAATGGCTTCAGCAATGCAATTGGACAAACTGGTTTCTCCCTAAAACCCGATCGTAAATGGCAGTGGCTTCCTTCTGCCAATATAACCTATAGTCCGGTAAATGCAATAAACATCAGAGCAGCAATATCAAGCAGTGTTATACGTCCGGAATTATTAGACAATAGTGGCTTTTTTAGATATAGCCCCTATTTAGACGGACAGTTTGGTAACCAGGGTTTATACAGTACCCGAATTGATAGCTATGATTTTAAAACGGAATGGTTTCCGGGCCTTGGAGAAATTATTTCTATTGGCGGGTATTACAAATACTTTGATAAACCTGCAGAAATTACAGTTAATTCAGCCAGTGGTAATTATACCTATTATACCAAAAGCTCCGATTGGGCAAAGGTTTATGGTTTGGAATTCGAATTCCGCAAAAACCTCGATTTTATTGCCGATCTCACATTTTTATCCAGATTAACAGCATATGGCAATTTAACCCTCCAAAGATCGGAAGTAACGAGCACCTACTCCATTACAGATCCTGCTAATCCTGCAGGCCCAAATATCCAGGCTCCCGTTAAACAAAAACGCGCGATGTACGGGCAATCGCCTTATCAGTTTAATGCCGGCATTCAGTATACCGACAAACATTTCAGTTTCAATATTGCATACAACAAATCTGGTTATAAAACCTACCTCGTAGGCGATAAACCAATTGATGTTGAATATGAACAGGCACGCGATCAGATAGACGCTCAACTTGGCTATAAATTTTTAAAGAACAGATTCGAAATTAAGCTCAATGCAGGCAATTTATTAAATACTGCTTCCATGTTTTATCGCAATACGGCAAGTTACGAAGCTAACCCCGATTACGTTTTCGATGGCATTGACACCAGTAATATGATGCGCTTAAAATCAGGTTTTAGCAACAAATACGACGATGGAGACCAAATCACATTTAAACAAAAGTTTGGTCGCACCTACAGTACTTCTATTACCTATAATTTTTAAACTACCATGAAAAACAAAATCAATAAGGTTACACCATTTAGCAAGAAAGGAGGAACATCGTTTCCTGTATAGCCATAAAAAAAAACGAAAGGTTGTATCAGAACCCTTCGTTTAAACCGATCATTTCTCTTAGAACGGCAGATCAGGACAAAGCCCGAATATTTTAAAAACCTTCTGTTAAAAACCCAGGGAGTTTAACAGCAATGCTTAGTTAAATCGATAAGAAACACTAAGATAAAAAAAATCAACCCATTCGGACACAAAATATATTTTATTTCAAAAAAACAGAAAGAGATAGAATTAAAAAGGTTCGAATGATCCAAAAAATCAACCTACATGAACATGGATATGAAATAATATCCTATGGAAAACAAAAACATGAAAAACTTAAAAAATTTAATCGGCCTATTATCAATTGTTGCTGTTTCATTTACAGCTTGTAAAAAAAACGAAGGTGGTTCTGATGCATTCGGTAACCGCAGCACTTCGGCAGCAGATTACGCACAATCATCTTTACCAGTAGTAACCGTAAGCGGAGACATTACCAGCTCTGTAACCTGGACCGCAGGAAACGTTTACGAATTAAGTGGTGTGGTAACCGTTAGAAATGGTGCAACCTTAACCATCCAGGCCGGTACTTACATCAAAGCTTCGGTAAATACACCAGGTGTACAAAATGGTGTTTTGGTAGTTGCAAAAGACGGTAACATCAGCGCAATTGGTACAGCCGAAAACCCAATCGTATTTACCAGCCGTAACCTTTTAGATGGTAACGCAGGTACAACCGGTACGCCTGGCGATTTTGGTGGTGTAATTGTTTTAGGTAACGCAAAAATTAACGTTAACAGCAAGCTGATTGAAGGTTTAGCCAATGAGGATAAATTCTACTATGGAGGCACAAATGACGAAGATAACCGCGGTACTTTACAATACGTACGTATTGAATATGCAGGTTTCCAGTTAGCAGCAAACGTAGAGGTTAACGGTTTAACTTTAGGTGGTGTTGGTAGTGGTACTACAATCGATCACGTACAGGTTTCTTATGGTTTAGATGATGGATTCGAATTTTTCGGTGGTACCGTTAGCCCAAGCAATTTAATTGCTTTAGCTTCTGATGATGATCAGTTTGATTTCGATAACGGTTTTACCGGTATATTAAGTGACTGTGTAGCCATTGCCGATAAAAATGCTACACACAGCACAAGCGGTGGTAACAGTGATTCGAACGGTATCGAATCTGATAACAATGCTCCTGCTGAAGATGCTACATTTAGCTTAACCCCTAAAACACACCCAACTTTACAAAACGTAAGCATTTTCGGAACTGAAAACACCAGTGGTATCTCTGGTTTAGGTTACCGTAGCGGTATCCGCGAGCGTAGAGGTTCGGAAGTTAGTTTAATCGGTGTAATTGTATCTGGTTACAATACTGGTATTGCTTTCGATGGTGATGCTAATGCAAGTCTTTCAGATATCTCTAGCACATCTGTTCACGGTTTCACCAATTCAATCACAGCTGCTGTTGGTACTTATGTTGATGGCGGTAGCAACACTTTAGTTGTTAACGCAACCAACGCCAGTGCTTTTGGTGTTACACAACCATGGTACAACACACCAGGTTCTCCGGCTACAGTTACTTTACCGAGCTGGGCTGCTGGTTGGTCAAAACTTGTATTCTAATATTTTTCTCTCTTAATCAGAAGAGGCTGTACCCATGGGGTACGGTCTCTTTATGATAAAAACGGCACAATGCTGTTCTAAAATGATAAGTAACCTTTATATGAAACTTAAAATATTTACCCTTTTCCTGCTTTCGGCCATCGCCGCATTAAGTTTATCCTGTCGCAAGGCAGAACTACTCCAACCCGAACCAGTTAAAATCATTCAGTTAAACGTTACCGGTGCAAGTAATGTTGAGCTGGAATATCTGTATAAAGACAGTGTAATAGCCAGCCCGCCTGCAGGAGGCATTAATGTAAAAACCCTGCTTACCGTAAAAGATCAGCAGGCTACTTTGAAAGTCAGAAAAAAAGGTTCAACTGAAATATTACTCACCAAAACCATCACTGCAGTGCCATTTGATCAGAACATCAGTATTTTTTACGATGGCACTAAAATATACAACACTTCCGTTTCGTTGGGCATTAAGGGCTACGCGCTCTCTGGCGAGCTCGAATTTCTGGTAGATGGAAATGTATTCTTATCCGGTACCGGTAAAGTAGATAACCTCTCACCTATCCTGATTGATAAAGGTACTACCAGAGAAATCACCGTGCGTAAAAAAGGCGAAACAACTATTCTGTTAACCAAAACAATCGAATCGGCTACTCCACGCCAGAACATCAATTTCTTCTTTGATGGAATAAAAATAGCAGATAATGTAAAGCTCGATCCACCATTAAATCCGGCCAATATGGCAATTAAGGCTAAATTTGAAACCGTATTTCTTCCACAGTTTAAAAATGTGGATGTAGATCTGGTATTTTACACCAGGCTTAAACCGCTGTCAACTGCAGCATACGCTACTGCCGGCACAAAAGTATTGCCCGAACTTAGGTTTACGCTACTAAAAGATGGTTCCTTTAACCAGATAGAGCTACCACCCCTACCAGATGCCAGTTACATATATAGTTTCGATATAGTTGAAAAAGGCACCAATACCGTTCCCTATACAACAACCAGTGCTCCTTTTGTATTGGCTACCTTCCCGTTTAAACTCAATGAAGGTCGCTATGGCGAAATTATTTTTGAAGCCGGTAAGTCGAAGTTGTTTGTAATTAATGATACTAAAAATGCTTTAGCAAACACAAGAAGTACTTATTTCTCAGGTAAAATAACCGACCTTTCGCAGTACTTTCAATAAGATATTAGACTTTTTAAAACTATAATCACAGATTTAAAGCAAAAGGCAGGAAATACACCTGCCTTTTGCTTTTTTATTATTAGCGTAGTCTTGAACTTCGAATGCCCTATGAAGTAACGTGCTTCGGTTATTGAAAGGCGTTGCTTGCCAGCACTAATAATTCACATAACTTTCTTCAAAAGTACCGTCGGCAAAAAGATCAATAAGGCCATAACCCGGTGCAGTTTCTCTTCGGTTTCCTTTCCACCAGGCACCCGATACCGCGCCATTGCACAGATAGGTTACCCCATTGTAAATTACCTTGTCGCGCATGTGCAGGTGACCGCTCAGGCAAAGCTTTACGTTTGGATGCTGATAAAAAAGATTGATGATCTTAGCGGTATCGGTATGCATATCACCTCCCAACATAGTCCATTTATTTACAATATCATCTTCAATCATTAACAAGGCAGTGAGAATTGGAATGTGCGACATAACCAAAACAGGAGTTTCTTTAGGGGTGGCCTTCAACTCTTCAGCAAGCCAGTTAAACTGCTCCTCACCCAGTTTGCCGATGTACCAGGTATTATCAATATCCAGGTGGGTGCTATCTAAAACAATAAACTTCCAGCCTGCTTTTATAAAACTGTAGTAGGGTTTTGCCAGTTCAAGCTTATCCATCGAATATTTCTTACCGTAAAAAGCATCAGCTTTACTGTCTTCATTCCACCAGATATCGTGGTTACCGAGGCAATACTGTGTTTGAATATTGGATTCGTTTTTAACGGTGTCCATAAATAGCTTCCATTGGTCGTTTATGGTACCAATTTGTTCCTTGTTCATATCAAACACCATATCGCCGCCATTTAAAACCAGGTTCACCTTTGGCGATTGCTGTTGCAGGTGATGCAGGCATTGGGTAAACTTCTTTGGCGCATCCAAATCGTTCTTCAAATGAATATCGGTTATATGTGCAACACGCAATACTGGTTTCTGATCTACTACAGTAATGGCGTTACTTAACGATGGCAGTAGTAAAAGGCCGCCTATATTTCTTAATGCTTTTCTTCTTTGCATGTGTATTGATTATTAAATCGCGCAAATTTAAGTTCCGAATGTGTATTGAATGTTAATTCCTAAGCAATTGAGAAGGCACATAGCCACGAAAACTCAGCACTCCACTCAGCGTGGAATAACAAAGCGTTTTTAACGCGAAACGTGCTACACAATTAACATGCAGCACATTATAAAATAACCACCAAGACACAAAAGCAGAAAGAAATATCTCCCTCCGTGAGCTCCGTGCCTCCGTGGCTAAACTATAAGCAAATAGCCACGGAGACGCAGAAAGCAAGGAAAACAATACTTTGTGTGCTTCGTGCCTTTGTGGTAAAACATAAAACCTCCGCTCACGCTCGTTTCCAAACGAGTGTGGAATAACAAAGCGTTTTTAACGCGAAACGTGCTACACAATTACCATGCAGCACATTATAAAATAACCACCAAGACACAAAAGCACAAAGAAATATCTCCCTCCGTGAGCTCCGCGCCTCCGTGGCTAAACTATAAGCAAATAGCCACGGAGACGCAGAAAGCAAGGAAAAATAGTCTTTGTGTGCTTCGTGCCTTTGTGGTAAAACCCCTTATGACGATTCCCTTTTCCGTGTCTCCGTGGCAAAACTATAGGAAAATAGCCGCGGAGACACAGAAAGCACGGAAAAATAGTCTTTGTGTGCTTCGTGCCTTTGTGGTAAAACCCCTTTATTTTAACCCGTAAGCCTTAATAATCTTATCGAAAATGCTATTATTCGGATATACGCCCATAAATGCATTAGCGCCTGGCCCGTAAGCAAATATAGGAACCATAATATTGGTATGATCGTCAGTGCTGAAATTGCCCCTTACCATTCCTTTTTTGTATGATGCATCTAAAAGCGAAAGTCCACCAGTTTCATGATCAGCAGTTACAATTACCAGTGTTTCCCCATCTCGATCGGCAAATTTGATCGCCTCTCCCACCAAACGGTCGAAATCCTGTTGTTCAGTTACCGCAAAAGGTAAATCGTTGGCATGACCACCATGATCGATCTGTGCACCCTCAGCCATAATAAAGAAGCCCTTTGGATTGGCCGAAAGCAGCTGAATGGTTTTCAGCAATGAAGTTTGCAGCATGTTGCCCCTGCCCTCCAACACCTTACGCGTAGCCGAATCGGCCAAAAGCACCAGCTGTTTACCGGTTTTAGCTGTTGCAAATTCATCCAGGTTGGTACGGTAGCTATAGCCTTTTTGTGCCAGTTTATCCATTAAACCCGCATCGGTATTGCCAATAAAGCTTTTGCGGTTAGATCCCACCAGAATATCCACATGGCTGTTTAGCAGGTCGGCGGCAATCTGCTTGCTCATGGTCCGTTCTATTTGCTGCGCATAAAAGGCAGCAGGTGTGGCATCGGTAATATCGCCACTGCTAATAATGCCGCTTTTTATCCCAAACCTGGCCAGCGTATCCGGAATCCGGGTGAGTTTACGCCCCTGGGCATCCAGACTGATGTAGCGGTTATTCGTTTTATGACCGGTAGCCATTGCAGTTGCACCCGCGGCCGAATCAGTAAAATCAGAATTTACTGCCTCGGTACGCGAAAAACCGATATGCTTCAGGTTAGCTAAATTCGATAAGCCAAAGTTAGCACTAAGGCCGGCCTGAATTTGTGCCAGGCCCATTCCATCGCCAATGAGAAGAATTACATTTTTGGCCTTACGGCTTGCACCATCGCTTTTATAAGTAGGCTGGTAAGGCACATAAGCTTTCGGACTGGTGTACTCCTGCTTTGCCCGGTTCTGGTAAAATGCTTTTAAATTTCCAGGATGATCAGTACCAATCCAATCTACCCCTATCCGCTCCAGCTCTTTCCAGGTATTCGGACTATCTTTCGTATTCCAAAAGCGGAAAGGTTTGCCCATTTGGTGTGCCTTCGCCACCACAGCAGTCAGCTTTTCTAAATCAGGTGGTGTGGGTGTTCCCTTCCCATTCCAAGCTGCATAATGGGCCATGTCATCGCTAATCATGGCTATACGTGCCAGCTGGGCACTGTTATAACTTTTCTCTGGCCGGCCATCAAAAGAAATGATTTCCGGATAATCACTAAAATGGTCGGCAGCAGGCACATCTCCACTAATAACCAGTTTAATGGCATCAGGATTTTGTTTCTGATCAAATATGGCACCATAAGCCTTAACAGTTTCCACCAGTTTATTCAAGGCATGCACATGGTCTTCTTTAATATCAATTACCAGCTGAAGCTTTTCTTTAGCATCCGGATAAGAATGATTGCCGTTTTCTTTAAACAATTGAGCCAGCGGATCGAGGTACAGTTGCTGTAAAGTGCGCCCGGGATTAATCTCCGAGCGCTCATGCGCAACAAACAATTCACCATCGCGATAAAATATATCGGCCTCAATGGAGCCCATACCAGCATAATAAGCGGTAAGCAGCGGAATTTGTTGTTTATAATCGTTGTGACTATGCGCCTGATTGGCCGTAAGTTTTTGCTGCGCATAAAGCGGCTGAAAGCCTAAACCAACCATGCCCAGAAGGCACATTAAACCAAGTCTTTTTACCATCCTGCATTTTGTTTTATCGTTCCGGCACTGTTATCGATCTCCCTTTGCGGAACGGCCCAAACATCGTGCACTTGTGGATTGAAATTTCTGGCTGGCCAGATAACGCTGCCATCTAAATTATGCAAAGGTTTGGCATAAGCAGCCTGTGCATCGCCCCAGCGTACCAAATCGCGGTGACGGTCGGCCCATTCACCAGCCAACTCATTACGTCTTTCGCGTTTTAAATCATCAATCGTCATACCCGATTTGATGCCAAGTCCTGCCCGCATCCTGATTTTATTCAGTTCAGTATCGCCCGCACCTGCACCGCTTAAATTAATTGCCGCTTCGGCCTTGATCAAGAGTACCTCAGCATAACGCATTAAAGGTACATTTAAATCGGTAGTTCCGTTATCGCCATTCGGGTTAACATGCGTAGGAATTGGATTAGCATAAGTGAAAGGCTCCATGTATTTTTTAAACTGGTAATCAGATGTTGCACCTGCATCTTTGGTAAAGCTGCGCTCAGCACCAAAAAACATAAACTTATCGCCAGGTTTCAAAATGGTAGCCTCACGACGCTGATCGCCGGTTTCGTACGAATCGTATAGCTCTTTTGTTGGCAAATAATAACCCCAGCCATTGTAAATACCCCAGGCCTTGTTGGTAAGCATTACCCCAGGCAATTTACTGCCCCAACCGGTACCACCACCACTTGGCGTACACACAACCGACCAGATATACTCTTTTGACCAATTGTTTGAAGCTTTAAAAACATCGGCAAAACTGGTCGTAATTAAATCGTGCTGACCAGAAGAGATTACCATATCAGCATATTTTGCAGCATTGGCATAATCTTTTTTGTATAAATATACTTTCGATAAATAAGCCCAGGCAGCAGTTTTATGCGCTTTGCCATAATCTGAAGCTTTCATATCCTTAAAATAAGGCAGGTTATCGGCAGCTTTTAACAAGAGCCCGATGATGTAATCGTAATTTTCGTTTACGTTTTTAGCACGAGGCACCGCTACGGCAGGGTCAGCATCAGGAGTTACAATGGGTACACCAGCTTTATCGTTTCCGTAGTTGGCCGCCAGCTGAAAATAAACCAGGCCGGCATTAAAGTAAGCATCGCCAATGATTTGCTTTTTAAGGGTTTCATCCATGTTAATACCGGGCACATTGGTAATAATATCGTTAGCCCTTTTTATAATGGCATAACGCATGCTCCATTGCGATTCGGTATAGCCCCCACCAATATAACTGCGGTTAAAGTTTTTAATGTTATCGGCCTCTGGCTTGTTACGGCCGGTTACCATATCATCGCTGGCATTGATAAACCAGAACATACCACGGCCATAATAATCTTCTTCGTTGTATTTTTCGTACATGCCACCTTCAGCTTTAATGGCATCTTCTTTGGTTTTCCAGAAGTTCTGTGCCGATGGCGAACCTTCAGGTACAATATCGAGCTGTTTGGTGCACGAGGCAAAAACGGTTGCGGCAATTACTGCCAGGTATTTTATATTCGTTTTCATTTTTGTGTGAGATTAAAGATTAACGCTTAAACCAAGGATAAAGCTTCTGGCTTGTGGGTAGCGACCAACATCCAAACCATTGTTATCCATTCCGATCTCCGGATCGAAGCCCGAATAATTGGTAATGGTAAACAAGTTGTTGGCGGTTGCATACACCCTAATGGCACCTGTTCTGAGCTTAGTGGTCAATTGTTTTGGCAGACTATAACCCAGGGTTACGTTGCGGATGCGCAGGTAAGAACCATCTTCGATATAAAAATCAGATGCATTAAAGTTACCATTGCTATCGCTGGTAGAGATAATTGGCACTTTGCCTCCAGGGTTTTCCGGCGACCAGGCATCTAAAATACCTACAAGTTTATTATACGAAGGTCCGCTCGCGCTGTATGTAGTTCTTTTTACTGCATTGAAAAGCTTATTGCCTTGTACTCCTTGTGCAAAAATGTTAAAGTCGAAGTTTTTGTAGCTGGCGTTGAAACTTACTCCATAAGAAAAATCAGGGTAAGCGCTTCCGGCAAAATAACGGTCTTTACTGTCGATTGAACCACTGCCATCTAAATCTGCAAATTTGAAATCACCCGCCTTGGCATTGGGTTGTATTTTTTGTCCGCTGGCATTTTTATAGTTATCGGCTTCGGCCTGCGACTGGAAAATCCCCTCGGTTTTTAATACATAATAACTGTACAATGGCTGCCCCACATTGATAGATAATGGTGCAAGCTCATTACGGAAATTGGTTCCCACGGCAATGTTTTGCAAGCCGGGCGCTAATTCTTCTACCTTATTGTTCAGTTTGGTTAAAGTTGCATTAACCGAGTAAGTAAATGCTGCATTTTTGCTGCTGTTATAGGTTAAGCCCAATTCGATACCTTTATCCTTCACCAAACCGGCATTAATGGTTTGCGTGTTTAAACCTGCAGTTCCGGGTAACGAGCGGGTTAAGATCATTTTATTGGTTTCTTTAATAAAATAATCAGCTACCAGGCTCAAACGGTCGAAAACAGTTGCATCCAAACCAATGTTGGTCTGTTTACTTTCTGCCCAGGTTAAGTTTTTATTGGCAAGAATGGTTTGTACATATCCGTTTTGCAAGGTTGGGCTTTGTCCGAAATAACTTTGTGTAGCGCTTAACAGCGGGTTTACTGCCGATGATGAAAGACTACCCAAATTACCCAGAATACCGTAACTACCCCTTAATTTTAATTCGGTTAACCACGAAGCTGATTTAAGAAAATCCTCTTTACTTATGGTCCAACCGGCCGAAACTGAACCATAGTTTCTGAACCTGTTTTCTTTGGTAAGCATCGATGATCCATCGCGGCGACCAATTAACGATAAAAGGTATTTTTCTTTGTAATTGTAATTTGCTCTTACAAAAAGAGAAGATAATGCTTTGGCATCTGCATAGCTCGAAGAAGGCTGGATAACCGTAGCATTAACCAGGTAACGGTATTGTGCCGATTCATCGTCAAAACCAGCACCAGAAGCATACAGGCCATTGCTTTTGGTTTTCTGGAAAGTATAACCACCTGTAAAATCAAGCTGATGAGAACCGAAAGCGGTTTTATAGTTCAACACCTGTTCTGCCAGAAAATCGTTAGCCTGATCTGCCCTTTCTACCAAACTGTTGCTCAATACCGGCTTACCAACTTCGGGCCTTTTTGGGGTAAAGCTTTTAAACTGTGAAGATGAACGTGTAATGCTCAGGTTCGATCTGAAACTTAATCCTTTTACCAGTTTAAGTGTAGCATACGGATTTACCACCAACACATTAACCGGGTTGTTGATATCTATACGCTGCAATTCGGCTACGGGGTTAATGATATCGCCATAATCGCCAGCATACTGCCCGCCAGGCAAGCCTGCAAAACTACCATTGGCATTGTAAGGTGTGCCGTTGGTTGGATAATAAATAGCCGATAAAAGGGCACCTGTATAATCGCTGCTGGTGTTTGCGCCATTACCGTTGGTGTTACTGTATGATAGGTTTTCGCCCACCTTTAACCAGGGCGCAAGCTCATGTTCAGAGTTTATTCTGAAGTTGTAACGCTGGGTTTTGGTATTCAATACAATACCTTCGGCATTGCGGTAGTTAAAACTCAGGTAGAAATTAGATTTCTCACTTCCGCCGTTAATGGCTGCGTTGTAATCCTGAAGCAAGCCATCTCTAAATACTTCGTCCATCCAGTTGGTACGGGTTACCTGTCCATCGGGATATTTACTTGCATCAAAAGCAGGCAAAATGGTTGTTCCACCGTTCTTTGCTGCTGTTGCCGCTACCTGTGCACGTTGTTCGGCATTTAAAGGCTCTAATTTTCTCCAGGCACTTTGCTGCCCCAGTTTGGCATCAAAGCTGATCTGCATTTTGCCGTTCTTTCCTTTTTTGGTGGTAATTAAAACCACACCACCCGAAGCTCTGGCACCATAAATCGCTGCCGAGGCATCTTTCAGTACAGAAATGGATTCGATATCGTTGGGGTTAAGTTGTGGCGTACCTAAAAAGATAGAACCATCAATAACATACAATACGCTTTCGCCGTTTAAACCTCCGGCACCGCGAATATTAATGCGTGGTGTTGAAGTTGGATCACCACCCTCGTTGGTAACAATTACACCCGGCGATTTACCTGCAAGCACCTCGCCTACGCTGTTTACCGAACGTGATGATAACTTATCTAACGAAACGATGCTAATGGCACCGGTTAAGGTTTCTTTTTTCTGTGTACCGTAACCTACAACTACTACCTCTCCAAGGTTCGATCTTTCTTCAATCAGCGTAACATTAATTACCTGATTTTCTCCCACGGTTACCTCTTTGGTTCTGTAGCCGATCATGGAGAAAGACAGCATCGTTTGTGCGCTTACTTCGATCCTGAAAGCACCGTTGGCATCGGTAATGGTGCCACTTTGCGTGCCCACTACTTTTACCGAAACCCCCGGAAGTGTAATACCTGACGAATCTTTAACCACACCAGTAATAATGCGGTCGGGTTTGTTAAAAGTGGCATTGTTCAGAATCACATAATCACCTTTCTCTACAACGTTAAGTCCTAATTTATCTAAAAGAGAGCGTACAGGCTCCATTTTAAAGTCGCCGCTTACAAAAGTGTTCCTTTCCTGAAGCAAATCGGGATTGTACACGAAACTTAAACCCGATGCGGCCTCTATTTCTTTTACAATTTCGTTAAGCCTGCGGCCTTTACTAATTTTAATGGTTACACTACTTTTTTCCAGGCGTTGGGCCATGCCCGCCGATGCCAGCAGTGAACTGCAGAATATGCAGATAATTGAAAATGTTAAACATGAATATTTCATGATCCGATAAAGGTGTGATGTCCTCTTGGCTGAGGTTGTTTTCATTTGTTTGATTGCTTGTATGTTTAAAAAGTGCTTTAATTTATTCCTGGTCCGAACGCGGTGCGAACCAGTCTGCTGTTGGTTTTATGTATTCATTATGGATATATTTTAAATGTTTTATGGTTTTTAGCGGCACTGAACTTCAGGTGATGCAGGCTGCATAGGATATCGAGAATTTCTTCAGGTTGTTGTTTGCTGGTAAAGCTGGCCCGACATTTTAGCCCGGCAATTGTTTTATTGGTTAAAACCACTTTGACACCATATATGTAACCGATTTTTCGGGCCACTTGCGCCAGTGTTTCGCCATCAAAACTAATTTTTACGTATTCTTCGTGTTTGCTCTGGTGGATGGCTGCATGTCCGTTTGCTTTATTGTATTCGAGCTGCTGCCCCTTTACCAGTGTTCCCAGTAACAGCTGTTGTTTAGTGATCGCCACTTTACCGGTGGCCACTGTAATTTTCACCTTTGGATGATGCGCATAAGCACTTACCCTGAACGAAGTACCCAACACCTTAACATCGAGCCCTGATTTAACCTGCACCGTAAATGGCCGGTTTTCTTCGTGGGCAACCGAGAAAAATACTTCGCCTTCTATCAGTGCAATTTTACGGCTGTTGGCAGCAAACTGTTTTGGATAAACCACACGTGCTAAAGGGCCTATGGTAATTTCAGATCCATCGCTCAATAAGATTGTTTTTTGCTCACCCGCTTGGGTGGTGATTACAACCTGCGGATTATTTGGCACAGCATTGTTTAGTTTCCATATAGCCAGGCCAATAGATACCACTATGGCCAGCAAGGCCGCGGCACGCCACCAAACCGATTGACTAAATATTTTACGGGTTTTAGCTTTCCCGTTCATGGCTGCCCTCAGGTTAAGCAGCATTTCTTCACCAATAGCAGCTTTGCGGCTGGCTGGTAAATCGAGTGCATCCTTTTGCAAAAGGTTATACCATTCTTCTACCTGTCTGGCCTCGGCAGGTTCAGCGTTTCCATCTAAGTATTTTTGCAGCAATTGTTTTGCCTGTTCTTCTGTCATTTGATTAGATGTCAATCCAAATGCAAAAGGGTACTAACCAAAGATGTTATGAGTAAGTTAAGTTTCGGTTAAGTAGTTTAAAGGTTATCGTTTTTAAAGGTTAACTGGTTAATTGTTTTAATCGGTTAATCGAAGATTTGGTGGTGGAAAGGTTGTTTTGGGATCGGGCAGTTAACCAGTTTATACAATTTAAACAATTAACCCTATTAAGAGGTAGCAAACAATTAACCAGTTTATACAATTTAAACAATTAACCTAACTAAGAAATCAAAAAGGCTAGAAACAGAATATACGAAAGGTTTTTTCTTAAGATTTTCATTGCTGCCGTAATCTGGTTTTTTACGGTTTGTACCGAAACATCCAGTTCGCTGGCAATTTCTTTGATGGTTTTATCTTCTTTGCGACTCATGGCTATAACCAGTCGCATGCGATCAGGAAGCTGTGCCAATGCTTGTTCCACTTCCCTGTTGGCATCTTGCATTATCAGCGCAGCATCGGCAGCCGCGGTATGTTTCCCTTCCATTAAAAAGGCAAATTCGGTCTGATGTCCGTCGCGCATGGCCACTGAGCGGAAATGATTAATTACCCGGTATTTAACGGCACCGTGCAGGTAAGCGCCAAGTTCGCCCTGAATTTCGATGGTTTTACGGTTTTGCCAAAGGGTGATAAATATCTCCTGAACAATATCCTGGGCTATGGCTTCATCGCCAATCCTTTTAAAGGCTGCATCGAACACCGATTCCCAATGAGCATGGTAGATCTGCTCCATGGCCTGGTGATCATCTTCTTTCAGCGATAAAAACAGTGTATTACTCAAGGGTGCAGGATTTACCCAGCAAAACTAGCAACCCCATATTCACTTAATATTAATAAATCTTAAACACTGAGGTTTTAGCTATTTAGATTAACCACTAAGACACGAAGGACACAAAGAACTTAGCTCACGCTCGTTTCCAAACGAGCGTGTAATAACAAAGCGTTTTTAACGCAAAACGTGCTATCTCGCATTTCTGTGAGCTCCATGCATCCGTGGCAAACAATAGACAGCCACAGAGACTCAGAAAGCGCGGAAAAATAAACCTGGTGTGCTTGGTACCTTTGTGGTAAAAAATAAACCACCAAGACACAAAAGCACAAAGAAAGCCCTCCAGCGAGAGTTCGGTGCATCCGTGGCTGATCATTACTATTAAAATAATGATACCAAACTATAATTCATCCTATTTTGATGACAGCCCATTTATCCCAAATTTTGTCGCTTCAAATTCAAAACAACATCAAAATGGAATACAGAAAATTAGGAAATACCGATCTCGAATTATCAACCATAGCTTATGGGGCATTTGCAATAGGCGGCACCATGTGGGGAGGCAATGAGAAAAAAGATTCGATTGAAGCTATTCATGCAGCAATTGACCACGGCATTACCACATTAGATACCGCGCCTTTTTACGGTTACGGACTTAGCGAAGAATTGATAGGAGAAGCTTTAAAAGGAAAAGACAGAACGAAAGTACAGTTATTAACCAAATTCGGATTGGTTTGGGATGGCAGTAATAACGGAAAGGGCGAACATTTTTTCGATATGCAGGAAGCTGGTAAAACCCTTCCCATTTATAAATTCTCTTCAAAGGCGAGCATCATCAAAGAAGTAGAAGAATCGCTTAAACGATTGAAAACCGATTACATTGATCTGCTACAACAACACTGGCCCGATGCCACTACCCCAATCGATGAAACAATGGAAGCCATGGAAGCGTTGATTAAAGCCGGAAAAATACGCGCAGCAGGTTTATCCAACGCTACTATTGAGCTAATGGAAACAGCAGGTAAAACCTATCCTCCTGCCTCTAACCAGATTTACTACAGTATGCTGCACCGTGATATTGAGCAGGAATTAGTGCCTTATGCCATCGAAAACAAAATTGGTTTATTGGCTTACAGTCCGATGGAGCGAGGCCTTTTATCAGGAAAATATTTCGAAAATAACCAGTTAAAAGCCGACGACCACAGAAATGGGTATTTCAGTCAGTTCGACCTTAAAAAAGTAGAAAGCTTTTTAGCAAAAATCCGCCCGATTGCCGAAGCTAAAAAGGCCACTTTAGCACAGCTGGTATTGCGCTGGACTACCTTACAAAAAGGAATCACCACCGTATTGGCCGGTGCCAGAAATGCAGAACAGGCTATTGCCAACGCGCAAACGATGCAGTTCGATCTTACAGCAAATGAGTTGGAATTTATTGCAGCTGAGCTGGATAAATTTTGATTGTTAGTTGCTGCCTGCAGAAATATTTAGTGCCACCCATGGTGGGAAGCTTCATTGTAACAATGATTTAGTTCTAAGCTCACGTTCGTTTCAAACGGGCGTGTAATAACAAAGCGTTTTTAACGCAAAACGTGCTATCCTGCACTTCCGTGAGCTCTATGCATCCGTGGCAAACAATAGACAGCCACGGAAACTCAGAAAGCACGAAAAAAGAAACTTGGTGTGATTTGTGCCTCTACCACGCTTAACGTCTTGCTGAATTTATTTCAGCATCTCTTTGATGTATTGCAGCACCTCTTTTTAAGCAGAGAGAGACCCTGAAATAAATCCGATAGCTATCGGATCAGGGGGACGATTCCATTTTTAAGCTCACAAAGCGTTTTTAACGCAAAACGTGCTATCTCGTATTTCCCTGAGCTCCGTGCATCCGTGGCAAGACAACAAACAGCCACGGAGACTCAGAAAGCACGGAAAAAGAAACCTGGTGTGCTTTGCGCCTTTGCGGTAAAAAATAAACTATCCCCAAGGATAAAACCTAAAGGCTTATAAACAACAAAGTCAGGCTTTAAAGGCCTGACTTTGTTAAAGTTTACGATTTGGCTTTGGCCATATCAATCATCATACTCAGCTCATCAACAGCAGCTTCGTTACTACCATCAAAACCTGTTAATTTAAACCTTACATTTCCGGCGGCATCAATCACAAATTTGGCTGGAATACCGTTTACTTTGTAACTGCTTACCACTTTGTTTACCTTGGTATCGGCATCTTTAACATCCATCAATACTTCGAACGAGTATTTCATGCTTTTGATGTAATCGGATGCATCTTTAACCGGATCGGCTACTTTTTCCCAGGTATGGATAAAAAGGAACTTCACATTTTCATCGTCTTTGTATTTGTTTACTGCCATTTGCATTGCCGGGAAAGAAGCTTTACACGGACCGCACCAGGTAGCCCAGAAATCGAGGATCACAATTTTACCTTTATAATCGGCCAAAGAAACCTGTTTACCATTTAAATCAGTTAGCGTGAACCCTGCAGCAGGTTCTTTAACCATATCTTTGGTTAACTGTTTACTCAGGTTTTCTAAATAAGCTTTTCTGATGGCCGCAGCATATGCATCGAAACCACTTTCATTACCCTTTACTTTTACATAAAGCTTTTTAAAATCGGCAGCCATTTCCGGTGTAGCTTTACCTGCTTTAACTACTTCTTCCAGCTTATCGTATGCTTCCTGGTTTTTGTTCAATCCCATTAAAATCTGGGCATAACGATAGTTTAAGCCTGGACTTAAGCTTGTCGATTTTTTATAGGCCATTTCCGAATACTTTAATGCTTCGGTATACTTTTTTCTTTCGAATAAAATATTGGCATAAGTACTGGTTAAGCCCGGATAACCCGAAGCCGAAAACTTAGCCCAGTTCTCGTTTCCTTTTTTTCCATCTACATAAGAAAAAGCATTATCCATTCCTTTTTTGGCATATATTTCGGCGTTAGCCAAATCGCCATTTTTATAAAAGGCATTGGTAATCCCCGAGTAAGCATTGCCTTTCCAGAAATCAACTTCAAGCATGTTGGCGTATTCGTTTGCTTTGGCTACGTTTTTTTCAGCGGCAAACTTTCCGGCTAACATCGCCCTAACATAATCGTAAGCCAGGCGGTCGTCTACCTTGGTATTTTCGTACATGGTTGGCGGAAACTTTTTAACCCAGGCTTTGTAAGCCGCTTCAGCTTCGGCAGCTGTTTTAAGCTGGTAAAAATCTTTAGAAGCTGCACTTCTGGCTTGCGTACCCAATGGAAAACGGGTAGCGATATCGCCATAAATCGCTTCCGATTTCTTGGTATCGCCAATACGGTAATAATAATTGGCGGCTGTTAGCACTTCCTTTTCAGTTTTAGCCCCCGATAAATCTGCTAATCTGGCCCTCAATACTATTTTATCAGCCGAATCTTTAGATGCTACCAGTTTGTTCAGATATTGAACCAGGGTATCAGCCGGTTTGCTGTTTTGCGCATGTGCTGCATTGATGGCAACTACTGATAAGAGTATCGAGCAGGCGGTTTTTAATAATTTCATATCGCTTTATATTTTATTTTTTATGAAAACATCAGGCTACCTGAAATTTAAATTCCGGGTAGCCTGAATTTAAATTAGTTAGTTATAACCCGGGTTTTGGGTCAGTTTGTTGTTTAATAAAATCTGATCTGCTGAGATTGGCAATAACTGCGCTGTGGTTTTCCAGGTTGGTTTTAAGGCACCTAATACTGCATCAGCAGTTCCGGTACGCTTTAAATCGAACCAACGGTTTCCGTATTCGCCAAAAAGTTCGAGTTTCCGTTCTTTGGCAATGGCGGTTAAAAGGGTGCTTTGCGTTGCAGCAGTGGTATTGCCCAAACCTGCGCGGGTGCGGATTACATTGATATCATCCTGCGCACCGCCGATATTCGATTGCTGTGCCCTGGCTTCTGCCCTGATCAGGTATTGTTCGCTCAAACGTAATAACACGGTATATTCGTTACCCAAAGTAGCCGCTGTGGCCGCTTGTACCTTGTATTTATTGATCCGGTAATATTTAACTGCGTTAAAAGTGGTCGAATCGATCCACGAGGTTTTACGGTTATCGTTTAGCTCAAAATCTTTGGTAAAGTTGTTGTACAATACATAAGCAGGAGGTGCCACAGTAGCTGTAGAACTGGCTGTACGGTAAGTACTGAAAGCCGATGCACCAAAAAGTGTAGATAGCTGCAAAATGGTTTCGCTGCTGGTATTAATAAAAGCATTGGACAAAGTAGCCATGTTGTAGGTACCCGAACCAATTACTTTGGTAGCTTCGGCTTCGGCATTTGCATACTCCTTATTATACAGATAAACTTTAGCCAGCAGTGCAGTTGCTGCCCATTTATTTACCCTAACCTTTAAAGCAGCACTACCTGCGTAGGTGGCAGGCAACAGGTTTTGCGCATCTTTTAAATCGCTGAGAACCTGTGCGTAAACTTCGGCAGCTGTAGCCCTTGGTTTAAATGCATTATCCAGCTCTGTGATTTCTGAAGTAATGGGCACGCCACCGTAGAAGTTCACCAGGTTAAAGTACATTAAAGCCCTGAAAAATTTAGCTTCACCACTTAACTGGTTTTTCACTGGAGTAGTCATTCCGGTAGAGCGGCCGATACCATCCAAAATCAGGTTGCAATACCTGATGGTTTGATAAGAATATCCCCAAACGTTACCTGTAGCCACATTATTGGTTGGTACGACCACATTTTGCGAAAACTGGATAAGATCAGCAGTTGATGTGGTGTTCTGCAACTCGTCGGCCAATAAACCGCCTAACCAGGTAGCATAGCGTAAGTTATCAACAGTTGAATAGTACGAATAAAGTGATAAGGTGGCACTGGTTGCTGAATTATCAGTGGTGAAAGCATCTTCTTTAGCAATTAGGTTGCTAGCCAAATCGGCTTCAACAAACTTTTTACATGACGACAATGCCATTAAAACCAAGCCTAATGCCATTATTTTTTTGAAAAACATATAGTTAATTTTCATGATTCCTTGATTAAAATGAACAGTTTAAACCGAATACAATAGTACGTACCTGCGGGAAGGCTATGAACTGGCCCGTACCCAAACCAGGCCCTGTACCAGGCAATGTAGTTTCAGGATCGTAAGTGTATTTCTGTTTGGCCCAGGTGTAAAGGTTTTGTCCCTGCACGTAAACACTCAGGTTAGACAATTTTAACTTGCTGGCCAAAGCTTTAGGGAAGGTATAGTTTAAGCTAACCGTTTTCAATTTTAAGTAAGAAGCATCGCCCCAGTTAACATCAGATGAAGTTAAGTTTCCGTACGATGGATCGTTAACAGTAGCAGCAGCTGGGAAAAGTGCCACATCGCCTACAGCTCCCCAACGGTCTAACAAGGCGGTACTCATGTTGGTATAGTTAAAACCAGCCGGACTCGAACTTAAAGTCGAATTCAATACCCCATAGCGGTGGTTGTACTGGAACATAAAATCGAGTGCAAAACCTTTATAGCCAAGGCTATTGTTCATACCTGCAAAGTAAGGGTGCCCATAATAGCCCACATACCTGTCGCCGGCAAAGCTGATGCTACCATCGCCGTTTAAATCCGCATAAGTTGGTAAGCCTGTAGCAGGGTTAACACCCGTGTAATTATAAAACTTCCTGATATCGGTTGGTTGCCCAATAATGTAAGAGCTGGCGTAAGAAGTATTAGCCAGATTATTGAAATCCAACAACTTATTCCTGCTAATGGTTAAGTTCAGGTTGGTAGTCCATTTAAAATCGCCGGCAATTACGTTAATCGTATTCAATTCAAATTCAAAACCTTTGGTTTGTACGGTTGCATCTAAATTGGCGGTATAACCGGTTGAACCGGTTTGAGATGGAATGGTAATGAAGTTTAACAGATTAGAAACGCGGTTACGGTAATAATCTGCCTTTAGCAAAATCCTGTCGTTCAAGAAACCTAACTCTAATGCGATATCCAGTTTCTTATTGGTTTCCCACTTTAAATCAGGGTTTTGAATACTCGAAGGAATGTATGTACTTGTTCCATCATAGTTATAGTTCGAGCCGGTTGATGAATAAAGAGAAAGGTAACCATAATTCGGAATCTGATCGTTACCGGTAATACCATAACTGGCCCTCAGTTTACCAAAGCTTAAAAAGCCAAGGTCTTTCATAAAGTCTTCCTGGGTAAAAATCCACGAGGCTCCTACTGCACCAAAGTCACCGAATTTGTTGTTCCCACCAAAACGTGATGAACCATCTCTTCTGTAGGTCCCGTCTACAATGTATTTGCCTTGCCAGTTGTAATTTAAACGGCTAAAAAAAGCGGTATAACTGTATACTGCATCGGCATTGTAACTGGTAACCACAGCCGAAGCACCTGCCAGCGAGTTAATCAGGTTTTCGTTGTTATAACCTGTACCGGTTAAGAAAATACCTGTTGCTTTGGTACGCTGAAAAGTAGTACCGATTAAGGCTTCCAGATTACCTTCGCCAATTTTGGTGGTGTACACCGCTTGTGGCTCGATAATGTAATTGTTGTTATCATTATCGGTGTACCTTAAAGAGCTTACCTGAGCGGTAGCCGGGTTTTGCGAGCTGGCCGGACTAATTTGCTGCTGTTTTAAACGGGTTGAAGTATAACCCAAATTGGCTTTAACCACCAAACCATCAATGATGCGATACGATAGGTTTACGTTGGTAAATAAATTGGTAGTTTGTGCATTGGTTGTTTTCGGGTTGTACGAAAGCGGGCTGGTGGCCGTCCAGTTTACACTACCATTGGCATTATACAGAGGATAATTGGGTGCCAGGTTATAAATGGTACTCAAATCGGTAGATGGCAAGAGGTTTTTCATGTAGGTATAATTTACCGAACCATCTATATTAAAACGGCCATCAGTGCTTTTATGACCGGCGTTTAACCTGCTCGAAAAAGTAGTTGCGCCAAAATCACCCTCAAAAACGGTGCTTTGCTTGCGGTAAGTTGAAGAAAACAAGAAAGAATTCTGTGCATTTCCGCCAGAAACTGATCCGGTTGCATTGGTGGTATGGCCGGTATGCCCAATAAAATATTTTTGCCAGTCGGTATAGGCATTCTGATCCCAAACCGTTAAATCCAATGCATTGGCTGCTGTTGGCGTAACGCCCGAACGCGCAAAGGCAGCCCTGCGGGTAGCCAGATATTCCTGCGTATTCATCATCGGGATGTAGTTGGCCACATTGCTTACGCCCGAATTCACGTTAAAATTAAAAGCGGTTTTACCTTTACTTCCTTTTTTAGTGGTAATCAATACCACACCATTCGATCCGCGCGAACCATAAATGGCAGTGGCATCGGCATCTTTTAAAATATCGATACGCTCCACATCTTCTGGTGCAATGATACTAAACGGGCTCACACCACCGTTGGCAGCGCTAACACCATTTGCATTTAAGTTATCGCTAGCAGGTTGTGCACCGTTAAATAAAGTAAAGGGAACTCCATCAATTACGTACAGTGGAATGTATCCTGCATTTGATATGCCCGTATAAGCTCCGCGAATGTTCATTCGGGCACCAGCACCAGGTAAACCGTTATCTTGTGTAATCTGCACACCGGCAATACGGCCTTGTAACGCTAACAAAGGGTTTTCTACCGTTTGTTTACCTATTTCTTCGGCAGTAATCGAACTTACAGCACCTGTATTATTGCGTTTGGTGGTACTGCCATAACCAATTATCTGCACCTGATCTAATGAAGAAGCAGCTGGACTTAATTTAATATCCAGTAAACTGGCCACGCCACTCTGCAACAAGCCACGTGTTATTTTCAGTTCTTTGGTTTCGTAACCGATATATGAAATAATCAATACGTCGTTCTCTTCCAAATCGAGCACAAATGACCCGGTTGATCCGCTTACCGTGTACTTTTTACTTCCTTTAACTGTAATGGTTGCGCCTACAAGCGGGCTATTGTTTTCATCTACAATTCTGCCGTTAAAACGCGAAGAAGTAAAAACCGAAGCAATTTTATCGATAAATGAGCGCTCCTGCTTTTTAATCAGTACGGTGTTCTGCTCAATATTATAGGTTAACTGCTGATCTTTTAACAGGTATTCGATCACGTCTTTAAGCGGTGTATTTTTAAAATTTACGCTCACCTTCGCCGCATCGTTAAGCGTACTGGTGGCATACAATACCCTATAGTTGGTTTGCTTTTCTATTTCTTTAAAAACCTGATCTACGGTTATATTTTTAGCCGCATAGGTAAGTTTTTGCGAGAAACTACTGGCACTAACATGCATGAGTAAGGTCGTCATGATGATGATGGTGAGTTTCATAATAAACAGGATTTTTTTAGGAAGGCACGCCAAATGCCTTCCTTGATAAAAAGGATAAATATTCATACTTTCGTTTGTTTGGGTTAATGCGTAAATGGACCTCAGAATTCGTTTTTAAAGGGTTAACTCAGATCATAGCCATGGTTGTGCTTCCAACACTTCCATGGTTTTTT